>Ga0123342_1006718_pt1 | contig 15755 bp, 21 predicted proteins | sample Turbeawhitnodule_FD_89960 | JGI IMG/M metagenome (GOLD analysis project Ga0123342, IMG submission 89960) | Root nodule microbial communities of legume samples collected from Mexico - Turtle bean Mexico white nodule | ecosystem: Host-associated > Plants > Roots > Nodule | place: Mexico: Nepantla... | reverse complement strand
GTTTTCCGTTCCAGTTTTCAAGTGTAAATGGGTTGACAATAAAAGTGGGGTTAAAATTGATGAATCAGGATTCACACTAGTGGACTTTCGAAAGATAGGGTATCGAGATGAGCCATTTATAATTGTTCAACAAGCATCTCAAGTTTTCTACGTTAAAGATCCTACGTCAGAACATTGGTATGTCATTTTACATGGGAAAAAACAAGGGGAGGCCATAGATGATATTGAAAATGGGGACCCTCGTTCATTCACACCAATGATAATTAATAAAGATGACGATGTACTTGATGATGTAAATGCAACCCGTAAAGACCACAGCGAAGGAATTTACATATGAACATTCAACCCACATGCAACCCATAAATAAGCATTTAGAATTTTATGTATTATTTTTATATGATTTTAATTCGATGCAGATTAACTAATGTTTGTTACCTAATATTTTTAACACAGACATGGATGATGATCAAACCCCAATCAAACCTCGATCTGAACGAGGTAGCAGAGGACCTACTAGATTGAAGCATCTCGCATTGAGACGTGTTGTTGGTGAGAAGACACGTGTTGACATTGACGTCAACACTGGAGTGGCTTTTGGTCCTAAAGCAAATGAGTTTATGAGCTATCTTGGAGTTGTTTCTCGTGAAAGGCTCTCTGTCCCGACCAGTCCTCGGTCATCGACCCAAAGACTGACCTCAGACATCGCGCACCGATGCTTGGTAATGGAAGGGAATCGCGTGAGGTAGGCCCTGGACGTACCTATCAGGGAATTGGTTAGTCTTTGGATATTGGTATGCTAAGCCCGATGTTGGAGATCGATATCGGACCTCGCCAGTAGAGGGAGAAGATCGGACATCGGTGGTCTGAATGTTACAGAGGGCCACATACAGTGGGCCCTAGAGTCATGTTGAGTTAACAGTTAAGACATGAGATGTGTGGGAAACCTAAGTCACAAGGGATCATGCACGTGGTGTGTATAGCGCATGAAGGCGCGGCACGTGTGAATAATCCTGGGAGGCGTTAAAGCCCATTAGGGTTAGGGATCTCGGGGAAGCTGCATTCATGGCACGTGAATACTTAGGGCACCCACGAAGCAGATGGCGCTAGAGAATAGGTGCACTAGTTTGTACCAAGCGGCTTCTTTATCAGTCATTGCACTCCAGTTAAGGAAGGTTTCATATGCCAAATATGCTAAGATTACCTAAATAGCAGTGCAGGGACATTTTCCAAGGAACCCTAGACACGGGTAACAGCACAAAGGTAAACCCTAGTTTCAGCCTATATAAAGGGTGCCAAAACCCCTAGCAAGGTACACATTTTCTAAGACTGAAGCTAATATACACACTTGGTGTTTCTTTGCCCTAATACTGACTTGAGCATCGGAGTGCAAATGGCCACTAAGGTGCCCATTTTTCTTTGCAGGTGAGAGGTTTCTTGATCAAGAAGGCATGATTCTCAGGCAAGATCGAAGGGCCAAAGCAGCTGTTGGAGTCAACTGGCGAAGGGAGTCAACCGGTAGGACCATTTGGCGCCCACCGTGGGGCCTGTTAAAGAAAGGTCCCACTCGCAACCACGTTAGGAGTCTTTACTAACAATATAAGGTTGAAACCCACTAATGAGGCCATGACAGTGCATGCCTTTGTCAAAGGAATGTCACCTGGACCTTTCAGTGAATCATTGCTGAGATTCTACCTAAAGACGTTCATTGAGATTAGACGTCGAGCGTTAGCACACATCGCTGCAGATGATCGAGTAACTCAAAAACAAGGCCATGTCGGTCCTGTCCAACCTCACGCAGTGACACGACCTCAACCTATGATGTTGCACGAGGCAACCACGAAGAAAAAAGGGGCGGGAAAACCCTATCAACGGACCCAGGCATGGATGCACACACAAAGGGACCCACCCCCAAAGCATAATTTTCGAGTGGAACTCAAGGAGTTGATCGCTATCCCGAACATAGCGGCGAGACTAAAGGTACCAGCAAAGATCGATAGGAAGATGGGGCCCAACAAGAATGTTTGGTGTGAGTTTCACCAGGCAAATGGCCACTACATACGTAATTGCTTGGCCTTGGCACACCAACTAGATGAGCTGGTGAAAAGCGGTTTCTTAAAAGATTATCTTCAAGAGCCGCAGGACGACCAGGCGTTGCTAACTGCAGGGGCGGATCAGGGGCACGAGGTGCCTATCCACGGGGAGGTAAACACCATCTCAGGAGGATTCTCAGGGGGAGGGTGCACCGCCTCCCAGCGAAAGAAGTACGCACGAGGCGTAATGACGGTAGAGGTACAATAGGTAGACCAAACCCCCGATGTCGACCTCATTTTCACCAAGGCCGACCTCCAAGATGTCATACCCCATGACAATGACCCGGTGGTGATTTCACTAGTCACAGCAGGAAGGAAGATGCATCGCGTCCTCGTGGACCAAGGAAGTTCAGCCGACGTGATGTTCTTGATGACCTTCAACCAGTTACAATTGTCCAGTTAAGGCCCTACACCGGATGTTTGTATGGTTTTGTAGGGGACCAGGTGGAGGTTCGTGGGCACATCGAGTTAAGGACGACGTTCACGGATGGCACGACTTCGCACACTACCAAAATCAGGTATCTCGATGTTAACGCTCCTTCAGCCTACAATATATTGTTAGGTAGGCCAACTTTAAATAGGATAGGAGAAGTTGCCTCCATGAGGCATATGAAGATGAAGTTTCCTTCCCTTGAGGGTGCGGTGATCACCATGATCTGACCAAAAGGAGGCGAAGAAGTGATATGAAAACAACCTCAAAATAAAGAGAATGGTGTTTGCTGTCACTACCAGACCCCCAAGAGAAGACGGGGCAACCCGTGTAGAGATCGCTCAGGAGAAGCGACTTGAGCCGGTAGGAGACGTGGTGGAAAGAGAGACAGATGGGAAGACTTTTAAACTTGGGCGGTCCTTGAGCCAATGGTCGCAGGATCAGGTTGCTGAGGTCATAGCACAGCACCTTGATGCATTCGCATGGTTCGCTTCTGATATGCCCGGTATAGACCCTGACTTCCTATGTCACCGTCTCGCCATGGACCCTAGGTCCGACCTGTCCGCCAGAGAAGGCGAAAATTCAATGAAGAAAAGTGTCGGGTCGTACGAGAAGAGACGGAGAAGCTATTGAAGGTTGGCCACATTAGGGAAATTCAGTACCCCGAGTGGCTAGCCAATGTGGTACTAGTAAAGAAGGCCAGCAGAAAGTGGAGGATGTGTGTTAACTTCACGAACCTCAACAAGGCCTGTCCAAAGGATTCTTACTCGCTGCCCAATATTGATGCTTTGGTGGACAGCGCCTCCGGATGCATATTACTCAGCTTCTTGGATGCCTTTTCTGGTTACAACCAGATCATGATGCACCCCATGGACGAGTGCAAGACAGCATTCATGAAGGAGTTGTCTTGTTATTGCTACAAGGTCATGCCCTTCAGACTAAATAATGTGGGGCCACCTACCTGCGGTTGATAGACAGGGTACTAGCGCCCATGTTAGGACGAAATGTCCAAGCCTACGTAGATGACATGGTGGTCACCTCCCACCAGAAGGAGCAGCATGTAACCGACCTGGAAGAACTGTTCACCATTATAGCGAAGTACAGGCTGAAGCTGAACCTGAAGAAGTGCGTGTTCGGAGTTGAGGCAGGCAAGTTCTTGAGTTTCCTACTCACTGAACGAGGGATATAGGCAAACCCCGAGAAGTGTGCTGCTATAATAGACATGAGGAGCCCAATCTCAGTGAAAGAAGTGCAGCAGTAGACAGGGTGCATGGTCGCTCTATCCAGATTTGTATCGGCATGAGGAGACAAGGGGCACCCCTACTTCCAGTGCTTGAAGAGAAACAGCAGGTTCGTATGGACCCGGGAGTGTGAATAGGCATTTGTGAAGCTGAAGAAGTACCTGGCCAGTCCACCGGTGTTGTGCAAGCCAAAGCCAGGAACCCCGCTCCGCCTATACTTCGCGATCACAGAGAAGGCGATCAGCTCAGTCATATTACAGGAGCAAGACCAGGTGCAGAGGCCAATCTACTTCGTCAGCAAGGTGTTGCAAGGACAAGAGGTGATATACCAGGCCTTAGAAAAAGCAGCTATGGCAGTAGTATTCTCTGCGTGAAGACCCTGCCACTACTTCCAGAGCTTCACCGTGATAGTAATGACAGACCTCCTAATCTGCAAGGTCCTGCAAAAGCCAGACGTGGCAGGCAGAATGGTACGATGGGTGGTAGAGCTGTTTGAGTTTGACGTGCAGTATGAGCCTAGAGGCCCCATCACAGATTTACGCTGACTTTGTGGTAGAACTCTCCTCGGCAGCCACGCACCAAGAGGGAGCAGGCTTCAGATGGGTGATTTCTGTAGATGGTTCCTCAAACCAACAAGGTAGTGGGGTTGGTGTCATCTTGGAAGGACCAGATGGGTTGCTGATCGAGCAGGCCCTACGGTTTGCTTTCAAGGCCAATAACAACCAAGCAGAATATGAGGCCCTGATCGCTGGAATGTTGTTGGCCAAGGAGATGGGAGCAAAGGAGTTGTTGGCAAAGAGTGACTCTTTGTTAGTTGCAGGCCAAGTCACGGGGGAGTACCAAGCTAAAGACCCTCAGATGGTCGCGTACTTGGAATATGTCCAGGTCCTGAAGGAGTCATTCGAAGTGTTCGAGATAGTCCACGTACCCAAAGAGCAGAATGCCCGAGTTGACTTGCTTGCAAAGCTTGCCAGTTCGAGCAAGGGGGCAGGCAAAGGACGGTGATTCAGGAGACCCTGAAGACACCTCGAACTACCACGGACAATATGGCAAAAGTCCAGCAGGTTAGCACATCGGAAGGGATGACGAGGAGTCATCGGTCATTAACACAGGAGACGGTGAAAACACCCAGAATAAGTAGGTACCCGGTGGCTGGGGAGATAGCACCGAATATTTACCAGGTCGAATCAGGAGAAACCTGTATGACGGCCTACCAACACTACCTGGCTAATGGAATACTCCTGCTAGAACCTGCAGAAGCTCGGAAAATCAAGAAAAATTTGAGCAAGTACACCCTGATCGATAGGAAGTTGTTCAGGTATGGATTCACCCATCCTATCCTGGTATGTGTAGACGGTGAACAATGCACGTGCATCATGGCAGAACAACATGAAGGGATATGCGGTAGCCACATCGGTGGCCAATCCTTCTCATCAAAGGCCATTTGCGCAGGGTATTATTGGCCAACCATGAGAAAGGATTACACGAGGTACGCTCAACGATGCAAGCAGTGCCAACAACATGCTGATTGGCACAAGGCGCCCCTAGAGGAGTTGAGATCGATCTACAGCCCATGGCCATTTCATACCTGGGGAATCGATATACTGGGGCCTTTTCCTTTGGTGGTGCGACAGATGAAGTACCTCGTCGTTGCCATAGAATACTTCACGAAGTGGATCGAGGCTGAGCCCGTAGCACAGATCACGGCCCATAAGGTCCAGCAATTCGTATGGAAGAATATAGTGTGCCACTTTGGGATCCCGAAGAGGTTGGTATCTGACAATGGTACCCAGTTTGCAAGCCAGCAATTGGGCAAGTTGTGTGCAGAGCTGGGAGTGAAGCAGGTGTTCGCGTCGGTAGAACACCCCCAGACGAACGAACAGGTCGAGTCGGCCAACCAAGTCCTGCTCAGAGGACTGAAGAGAAGGCTATACAAAGCCAAGGGAACTTAGGCGGAAGAGGTTCCTAGAATCGTGTGGGCCTACCACACTACTCCCCAGTCCACAACCAGGGAATCACCCTTTAGCTTGGTGTATGGTTCGGACGCTATGATTCCGGTAGAGATCCAGGAGAACTCACCACGCTTTCATAACTTTGTGGTCGATGAGTCCAACGAAGAAAGAAAGGTAAACCTGGACCTATTAGGTGAAGTAAGGGAGGAAACAAGGATTAAGGCTTAAGCCTTGAAAAGGATGGTGGAGTACAAGTACAGCTCCAAGCTGAGATTTCGACAGTTACAGGTCGCCGACCTGATAATGCGGAAGGTCCACCCGTACCAGTTAGAAAACAAGCTATCTCCCAAGTGGACTGGCCCTTTCAGAGTAACGAAGGCCCTTGGGAATGAAGCATACAGGCTCGAAATGTTAGAGGGTGGCGCGATCCCTCGTACTTGGAACGCGACCAATCTGAAGTTTTATTTTAGTTAAAAACATTTTGCATTGTACATGTTTAAGGGGGCACTCTTTTTCCCTCAAAAGGGTTTTTTAATGAGGTCACCCGAATAAAATTCCAGTTATTCAGTTAAGAAATGTGTATTGCAGTTTAATGAACCTCTCCCTTGAAGTGATACACACGGAGTAGCGGTAGTTTGGTTTTCCCAATAAGCCCCTCTCGTGTCAGTTCACCAAGGCGAAGAAGAGTATGGTTCTCAAGTTAAATGAACCTCTCCCTTGAAGTAATGCGCCTAGGTCGGGAATAGTATGGTTCGATGATGAACCTCCCTCTCGCGCAAGTTTACTAAGGCTGAGAATAGTATGGTTCGAACGTTAAAGGCCTGTCCCTTGACTTTGTACAGCAAGGATGAGATCGGTAAGAGTCGTTCACTCGAGTTAGAGACACCAAGACGGGAGAAGAATGGTTCCTTAGGGGGCCTCCCTCTTGCGTAGTAACTCCGGGGTCGAACAGCCTGTCTCACCAGTTAAGTTCACCCTTACCTTCGTGATGCAGGATCGAGGTCGGGAGGATACACTTCTCCCTTGCTTGAAAGCCAAGGTCGAAGAACGGTGTGGTTCACCAGTTTTACTAGCAGGATATTCCCGTCGATCTAAGGAGGGTAGGGGCGAGATTAACAAATTGCCCCACTTCGTAAGAAGAAGATCAAGAACAGTAAGAGTGGTTTATCCTCGAACAAAGGTCGAGCCAGTTAAGGGATCCGCGCGCACAAAGTATAAAATTAAGTGTGCTACCTAAAAGGCGAACCTAGGTCGAAAGCGCTATTAGTCGAAGTCGATGCAAGTAAGGGCAGAAAAATGCATATCAAAGCAAATAAGACAAACAGTTAAACAAAAGATAAATCCTTATAAAGTGTATATACAGAGGTCTTCAAAAAACACAGAGTTATAAAAATGAGTCATTCTCGTGGCACGAGTTGCCCATCAACGACACACTTGGACTCACCGAAAGGGGTAAGATCCACCTCAAAATTCACGCAGGCAAACTGAGCGATGGTGTCTTGAAACCTCTCACTGTAAGCATCAACAACATCATTGGTGAGTTCCTCCTCTGTCTTCTTGAAGGATTCAACCTTCTTAGCCAGCTCCCCCTCGACTTGTCGTAGCAAGACCTCGCTCTGGGTGGCCCTCTCCTCCAGCCTGGCCATCTTTTCCTTCATTTCCTCGACTAGCCCTTCCAGCTCGATTGCATTGGTATGAAGGGGCAAGATCTTCACTTCTAGTTGAACCGCCTCCTAGCTCTTATCCTTAAGAGCTTTCTTGGCGTCCTTCTCAACTTGAAGAAGGCTTTCCAACTCAACGTACATCGCAGTCTCACGGTTGGCGAAGGTCTTGGCATTGAGGGACAATTCTTCCTCCAGCTTCGCCATCTTGGCCTTAAGTTCCTTCGCCTCTTGGGCCTTACTCAGCGCCAAGTTAGAGGCAATCACGAAGTCCCCGAGGCCGTTAACGATGCGATCTTGGGAGAGATTACCGCTCGAGCTCTCCACCACCTCCTTGTCCTGGAAGCGATTGAATATTCGTTGGAGCAGCACGGGAAGTTGTGAGGTAGAAGGGATCTCTTGGCCCTCAAGGGCACTCTCTCCTCCACCCTCGTGAACAACACGTTGGAGTGGGGAGGAGGCGCTCGGGGGATGGTCCCTGAAGGCTGGGGTCCCACCGGATGTAGAAGCAGAAGGCACCGCAGCCTCGCCAACCCTTTGCCTTTTGAAGACAAGACCGGTGCATGTGTCTTCATCATTGGTCTCGACAACCACCACCCCTCTTTGCCCATCAACGGCGGGGGGTGGATCGATGGGTTGGGGAGCAGGGGTAGCTGAGGTTGAGGGGGCTATGGGCGTTGAAGTGCCCGCCCCAGTGCGGTCGCCCGACGCTTGGCCAGCAGGTCAGCCAACTTCTCCTTTTTGTCTTTGTTGAATCCCATATCTACATGAAAGCAACAAGTTAACACAGGAGATAATAAACAAGGCGAGTATGCAAGTAAAAATGAAATGAAACAAGAGGCATGGGAACAAGAAAGTACCGATATATGTCTTAATATTTTTTGGGCTAATCTCACGTTTGAGTAGCTCCAAAGTGCTAAAAGGGGCAAAGAGTCCAGAGAGAAGCTCGCATACTCCTCGCTCCTGAGGGGAAAGATCCTCAAGACTCCGGGCTCTCTGAAGGTTTGACTTCTCCGTCCAATATAAGGGAAACCCATCTAGAAGAGCAGGGTCCCTCCGGTTGCTCCAGACTTTGAAGAAGTTCTTCTTAAACCCCTTCTATGATTGTTGGAAGAGCGTTAAGAGCACCCTTCCAACCACACCATTGAAGCTGGCCCACAACTTCTTCCCAGGGTCTTTAACTTCAAAGAAATAAAGAAAGGTATCCACAAACGGCGTAAGGCCGAGGCTATAGCAAAGGATGGCGAAAGCCCTTACGAACACCCAACTGTTGGGATGCAGTTGGGCGGGGGCAACGTTCACCTCGGTCATAAGTGTGCGCTCGAATGGAGTAAGGGGTAATCGAAGCCCCAGTCTTCGGAAGATGGTGGAATAGATGAAGCAGAAAGGGCCTTCGGGATCAGAGGCTTCATTGGAACATGCTGGTTCACCCTCACGACAAGCCACTATCCACACAAACTTGTCATGGTCTTTGACAAAGACGCGCGACGAGTGGCAAGTTTTTTTCTTCCTATAAGTCGTTATGCTCTCAAGGGATGTAAAGGTGGATGTTTCCCCTAATAGGTCCACCAGTGCCCAACGACACAGGGACTTGTAGAATGAGGCAGAAGGAGGGGGAACTGATGAAGAGGTTGGAACAGGGGATGAAGACGAAGTTGAATTGGAGTCAAAGGGAGAAGTTGAAGGAGGTTCTCGTCGGGTCATCTTAGATAAGGAAGCTAAAAAGGATAAGAAAAAAAAGAAACTTTAGAGGAGGAGGTGGCGTAATTTGACGAAACCAGAGAAAACCAGAAAAACAAAGACTCGAGACGTGAACAGTAGAAATGAATCCGTGAAGAAATGCGGAAATCATAAACAGTCCCAGGCATTTATAAGAATAATAAACGAAATCATAAATTGCAAAGCAATCGGAGAATAAAAATCATACCTTTGGAATATTGAGGTTCGAGGGTTTGAGTTTTGGAAGAAAGAGAAGATAGTGTTTTCGTAAAAATGCTAAGAGAAGTTTTCGCGTAAGAGAAGTAATGGAACAATAAGGAAAGCGTAAGAGTTAAAGTGTTTGAACAGTGCACGAAGAAGTTCGAGCGCCAACAAGTCCCAGTCGTCGATCTTGACACGTGTACGCTGATGGCGAAATGTCACTTCGGTGTACTGTTCATGCCCGTTACCTACCGCCACGTAGATCGCCCAACGCGATCACTTAGTATCTTCGCTGAAACAAGTTACAGCTCGAGACTGGGGGTTGTGTCCCGACCAGTCCTCAGTCATCGACCCAAAGATTGACCTCAAACATCGCACACCGATGCCTGGTAATGGAAAGGGGTCGCGTGAGGTTGACCCCGGACGTACCTACCAAGGGATTGGTTAGTCTTTGGATATTGGTATGCTAAGTCCGATGTTGGAGATCGATATCGGACCTCGCCAGTAGAGGGAGAAGATCGGACATCGGTGGTCTAAATGTTACAGAGGGCCACATACAGTGGGCCTTAGAGTCATGTTGAGTTAACAGCTAAGACATGAGATGTGTGGGAAGCCTAAGTCACGAGGGATCATGCACGTGGTGTGTATAGCACATGAAGGCGCGGCACGTGTGAATAATCCTGGGAGGCGTTAAAGCCCATTAGGGTTAGGGTTCCCAGGGAAGTTGCATGCATGGCACGTGAATACTTAGGGCACCCACGAAGCAGATGGTGCTAGAGAATAGGTGCACTAGTTGGTACCCAAGCGGCCACTCTGTAAGTCCTTGCACTCCAGTTAAGGAAGGTTCCATATGCCAGATATGCTAAGATTACCTAAATAGTGGTGCAGGGACATTTTCCAAGGAACCCTAGACACGGGTAACAGCACAAAGGTAAACCCTAGTTTCAGCCTATATAAAGGGTGCCAAAAAACCCTAACAAGGTACACAGACTGAAGCTAATATACACACTTGGTGTTTCTTTGCTCTAATACTAACTTGAGCGTCAGAGTGCAAACGGCCGCTAGGGCGCCCCTTTGTCTTTTCAAGTGAGAGGTTTTTTTATCAAGAAGGCACAATTCTCAGGCAAGATCATAGGGCCAAAGCAGCTGTTGAAGTCAACCGGCGAAGGGAGTCAACCGGCACGAACACTCTCCATTTTGATTAATTCATGGGATGAGGTGTCAGAGGTTGATCGGAACATGATCTGGGAGGAAGTTCTGGTAAGCTTTACTTTATTATTGTTACCATATAATGCTTTTTAATATTTATTGATTAATTTTAATTTGGTGATGTTATTTTCCAGGCAAACTTTGAAATTCTTGATGTGGAACCGCTTCGATCAAAGATTATATCCAATATCGGACTTAAATTTCGTACGTTTAAGTCAAGATTGACTTCGAGATACATTTTTGGCGACCTTAAAGACAAAAATCCATGTTTAAAGTACAAACATATTGATGAAGATACATGGCATCTTTTTAAAGAAAGTAGTGAAAATGAGGCTTGGATGGTAAGTGAACTAACATCACTTTTTTTATTTATATAACATTAATAAGTTTATCTTATTTACTTCACTTTGTTTATTTCAATTATGACAGGATCGTCGAAAGAAAGCTCAAGAGATAGCTTTGAAGAATGTTACCCCGCACGTACTCTCTCGTTCGGGGTATCAAAAACTTGAGCATTCACTGATGGTGGAAAAGGAGCAATCTAGACAGAGGACATCGTCTGAGAATGTGGAAACAGGGATGACTTCTCCTCCATCACCACCTTTTCGCATGTAAATGGAAGAGGGCCCGAATTAAAAAGTCGGGTGCACCAAGTTCTGAGCAATCTGGGTTATCATCGGAAAAAATGAAAGTTATTTTTAGTTATTTTCATTTATTTTAAAGCATTAACTATATTAAAAACTGATATGATTTTTGTCTCTTGCAGGATTCTTTGGAATCCGACGGTAATTTTTTTGCTGAAGGTTGTCACGATATCCTGGTTGAAGCAATTGGACGACCTGAGCATTGTGGTTGTGTTTGTGCAGCTGGACAAGGGGTTGGAATTAAACTATATTTTGAAGTTTCAGAACGACAGTCATCCTCCTCCTCCAAAGAGAGCGAAACTCAAATGAAGACTAAGATACGTGAAGAATTAATGGAGGAGATGAGAAAGGAGATTGATCCGATGCGGCTAGAGATGAGAAAAGAGAATGATCGAATGCTACAAGAGTTTCTAACGCAACAACTTTGTGCTAAGCCGATTCAACCCCTTGTTAGTCTCACTCCCAAGAGCACAAAGGGGAGTTGTGCGACTCCTACAACATCAGGGGATGATATCATTGGGCAAACGAGAGAATGTAAGCTACTGGTAGCGGGCGGCAAGCTTCCTCGGGTGGTGGCCCTTGGAAAAGTCTATGAAGAGGCCAGCACCTTACATAACGTTCCTCTCTCCCCTGATGTGGCGAAGGTAACAGTTGAAAAAGTACGAGTACCTGATGCTCATGTTCCACTACCTTCAAATGAGGTAACCACTGTGGCGATGCATTTCACATTTACGAATGCGGCTATTACCAAAGCCGCATTTGTAAACCTTAAACCCCTAAACCCTGTCACCTCATTCAGAAGCATATACAAATGCGGCTACCTGAAATAGTCGCACTTATAAATAGTATTTACAAGTGCGACTATATAGCCGCATTTGTATCTCTTTGATTTACGAATGCGTGTTGATCAAATGCGGCTTTATAGCCGCATTTATAAATGTAAAATAACCGCCCTTGTTTAGCATTGCTCCGCTAGTGATTTGTGAGAACAAATAAGGGAAAAAGTTTATGCATGATTTGGTTGTATAGATAGCTTTAAAACTGATGCATTATGTTGTTGCTCTGCACTTGAACACTTTACTTTTTCTGGTTTTTTTCTAATGTTGTATATGTAGAACTATGGTGCTTTACTCTGATTTATCTGTTGCTGCGATATCTTTGTGCACACATTGAGTAGCATTAATTTTGCACTGATTTACACACTGCTTTTACTAGTCTTTATGCTTATGGCTTATGCAGAAAACTGGTTTGTGTGTGTCTTGTTATCATGCTGCTATACTTGCTTTGTATATGCATAAACTCTTATTTGCATGACCTTTCAAGTATAGGTGAAAGTGATGCTTATTATTATGGTTCAAGAGCATACACCTTACTAAAATTCTTGACTAGTCAAAATTAATGACCTTTGTAAAGTAAGTTGTATATGTTCATCCTATGTTTTTGGCTTCATAAGACCAAATGAACTTCTAAACATGTTGAGGTAATGCAAAGGTATGAATGTATTTCATTATGCATTTCTGATCACTTTGAAAGATGATTTGCTTTGAAAAATAACATTTTTTTGTTGTCTCAGAAAAACAGCCGATTGTTTTTTCGAAACAAACGATTGTTTTACCTCTGACACATTTGGATAAAGTTGTTATGAATTCTTATGCATGATTACAGTTGTTTCTTTTCTTTCAAAAACCCATTATGGGTCAAATATGCATTCTTTGTGTCTCTGGATTAGATAATAAAAGGATATATTCTTTGTTTTCCTTGAAATTAAAAGCTTTTTATGTATGGCAATCACATTGGTGATCATGGGTTAATGAATATTTGTATATGCGATTACATTTGGAGTTTTCATTTTGCTTGGGTTTATTATGTTATCTACTTGCGGGATATTAGGTTGTGTGTGTTGGAAGAGTTGCCCAAGGATAAGTGGTTTTGTTACAGTTACTGCAATCAAATATATGTGGTTGTACAAAATTCAGTTCCTACAAGAGGAAACATTACACCAGCTCCCTAGAAAAAAACTATATTTTGTTGATGGTTCAAAAGATTTGCGTTTACTTGGTTGGGGTGTGCTTTTATCCCATCTGACTTGCCTTTGTTGACATCAAGTTATGAGGATGGCATATGCTATGTGAAGAATGTGATTTAGATTGTGAGACCAACTTGAAGATAAACTTTTTTTAAGTACTCCATTGTTGGGAACTACTGGATGAAGAAAAGATAGGGGGAGAAACTGTGGTCTCCTTGTTGAAATTTTTGGGGTCTATGGTACTTTAATTTTGCTGCTATCATAGCTCTGATACATCATAGATTTTTACTGCAATTCTGATATGGTATCACAGGTTTGTTGCTACAATGGTGCTGCTACACACACTGGTATTTTGGTTTTTCTTAATTTTGTTTGTACCCCTTCTTCTATTCTATTTGTGAAGACAAATAAGGGGGGATTTATGTGGTTTTCAATGTTGAATTGTTGCTGCTATTAATTGTTTATAATTGTTGTTGTCTTAGCTGTTGTTTCACTCTAATTTTGCACCTTTTTCACATTGGGTTTCACACTAATTTTGATGGTTTTCTTTATGGAAATCACATGGTGAAAACTAGTTCATTGGTGCTAGTGAAACCTGGATATGATTGCTCTCTGGTAAATGCACAATTTCTATTTTCAGGTGCTTTCAAATTCAAACAGATCAACACAAGCAAACCAGGGATTTGTCTTCATCAAATAGGGAGAGATTGTTGAACATTGGCTTTGATGTCTCCAAATCTATGTGGATTGCTTGAAGACTTTGATTATGGGTTTCTGGGTGTGTTTTGGGTAGTTTGAATTTGTAATCCACTCATAGAATTGATCCAAGGTTATTTGATTTTAATCCTTTGAAAAAGTTGTGTTTTCAAAGAAAAACAGAAAAACAACCTGTTGATTTCTCGTTTTAAACGGTTGTTTTTCTATCAACATGTTTGGAGGGTTTTTAAACTGGTTGACTTTGTTGTCAAACCAATTCAGTCGGTTGTTTCGAAAAATCAACCGACTGTTTTTTGAAAATCCTTAATAGAATTCAGTTTAACTGATTCAATCTGTTTTGTTTGTTTTAAAACTGATTTGGCTTTTGAATTAAATCTTTTAACAACTAATTGGAGTATAAATAAGTAATTATACGTTTCTGGTTGTTATGGACTCAAATTAACACTTGCAAAATCATTTTTTCCAAGATTAGGCTTTGGATTTTTTGCTAAGAGTGGAATAGGATTGTGGTGTATTGTGTATTCTTTAAATCCAATTTGTGATTGTATCAGGTGTATTTTATTCCCTTCTTCCTTGATAATTGTATTTTTGTACTGGTGTTACCAAGAAGTGTTGTGTTCTTGAGGGGATCAAGATCAACACTTTTGGTGTGGTTTTTGCCAATGAGTGGTGTGTGTTCTTGAGGGGTTCAAGATCATCACTCTTGGTGTGTGTAACTTTAAATCTAGGGTTGATTACATAGTGAATTCTCAGTGGTTTCTGAGGACTGGATGTAGCTCAGGTGTTGAGTGAACCAGTATAAACATTTTGTTTGAATCTCTCTATCCTTACACTCTTTAAACTGCTTTAACTTTGCTTTTATAAAGTGTTGATAAAAACAACCGACTGTTTCATAAAAACAACCAGTTGATTTTCTACATCAAGCTTAAAACAGTTTTATATTTGGCTGGACAGATTTTCCATTGATTAATTCTTTATAGCCTTTCGCTCTACCTTCAATACTTGCGAAAATATTTCAAAAAACAATTCACCCCCCCCCCCCTCTTGTTTAGGCCATTAATTCTAACAAAACCGACCTTCCAAGGTGCTCGATGCCTTGAGAGCATGTCGTCGCGGGACCAGGAAGTGTACCACTTCTTCTCCAACCTGAAGGTGGTTTTTGATACGGCCACCCTCATAAGCCAAGAGTTCTCCCCAGGGGGACTAAAAGCGTACATTGGTATCCTTCCTTCCTTTGCTCTTACCGATGTCGACTTGCTTACTTGTTTGTTGAACTTCCCTTGTTTTTTCTTGTAGACAGTATGTTGGGTAATCTCAACAAGAAAGACCTAGCAGCTAGAGTCAAAAAGATGAAGGCGGATGCCCAAGCACTCCCCTCTGATGACCTTAAACTGAAGGTTGTTGTCAATGCTGCCCCTACTCCTACTGACGATGAGGAGACCTATTATGGGTCGGTGTTCAAAAGGAGGCGGAAGACCACCACTGAACCATCTGATCTCACCGTCTTAGATGGGCGTGCTCATCCGCATCGGGCTCCTCCACCAAGTCCACCTCTTCCTCCTGACATAGTGGTGGTGCAGGAAGGTGACGGTACAAGTTCCCAGGAAGAGGGGTTGTGGGTGTTAGAATATATGGCTTTAAACTAGAGGGGGGGTGAATTGTTTATGTACCGTCCTGGTGGTCGGAAGTGATGATGTACCACAGGGAAGGTGTGTACGAAGGCACCCGAACTCGCCACCCAGAAGAGATCACGCTCCAAGGCAGCTATGCACTGAGTTGTGTCATGCATAAGTAACTTAGCCAAAAGCCTGAAGAGTAAGAAGTGGCACCCAAGTCAAGGATGCTCCAGATGGTGACACGTGTAC
>Ga0123342_1006717_pt1 | contig 15756 bp, 8 predicted proteins | sample Turbeawhitnodule_FD_89960 | JGI IMG/M metagenome (GOLD analysis project Ga0123342, IMG submission 89960) | Root nodule microbial communities of legume samples collected from Mexico - Turtle bean Mexico white nodule | ecosystem: Host-associated > Plants > Roots > Nodule | place: Mexico: Nepantla... | reverse complement strand
TATCTCTTCTTTCTTATTATTCAAATCAAAACAAATGGTCTGAATATATACAAGTAGTACACTCATTCTAGGGTTTAACTAAAGAAGGAAATAATCAATATTAAATACTAGAATCATAACACAAAGATAAAATAAAGGTTAGTCCCTTCTATAAAGAGAAATAACTGATAATTAGAAAAGACAACCAATTAATATTAGGATCCTTCTGTAACTCTGGTATCCGTAACCTTTAATACATACACATAATTGTTTTATGTTCAAGATGTATGAAATTATTTTTGTCATTTTTTTTCTCATTTTAGTGTAATTGGAAAGCACACTCGTTCGAATGTGACTACTACGTGATGTATTAGATGAGAGTTATTATTTTGTGAGTACCATTAACTCTTGAACAGATGTAACATATCTAAATATAATATGATTTCTATTTTACCTTTATGACCATGATATAATCAAATGGGTGAAATATTTGAAGTCTTTAATGCAAATTTCTAGTTTCCCCAAGATGACATCCAAAAGTTGAGAGAACAATGAATTACTTTCTTTCTCCAACATAATTAATATAGTTATATTTTGTTGTGAGTGCATTTTTTAGGTTAGATTACGTGATTTTGTATAAATTTCTTAATTAAACTGTTTATTTATTATCTTTGAACATTTTCTATATTTCAAATTTCGATTTAAAACCAAAACAAATATTATTTAAAAAAAATCCAAAATTTACATCAAACCATATATTGTACTTACGTTAGATTGTATTTTTAACAAAACTTTACGTCAAACTATGTTTTGATACGTAAAATATAAATTTTTACGTCAAAAATTTGATCAAACGTAAATTTATGTCACCTATATCTATGTGAGATTATTAATAAACATAAAAAATCTTAAATAACATACATAAAAAAAAAAAGTCTTTTGTCGCACTTCAACACTGCTTATCTTGTTGAATGATTTTGGATGAAATATATACATAACTAAACATAGTTTGACAAAAGATTAAAGATTAAAATAACAATAAAATGTTTAATATCTCGATTAAGTAACATAAATTCTTATATATTTAGATATAGTTTTTAAAAATACTTTGTTGAATGAAACTACCAATATATATGCATATATAATATATTGGAAAATGAAAAGGTTGAAAATAGAAATAGAAGGAAGGAAAGGAAATTAACAAGTGGTGGACACATTCTCACTTAGGGCTATAAATTGGGTATTGGTGTTGAGTTAGAAAAAGTATATTCTTTTTAAATCAAGGTTTAAATTGAAGTAGGTGACTTAACTTATGTGTTATACTTATTTCAGTAGATTGAAAGTGGGTTGCCTTATAATTTACCAAGAATATTTTTTTTATTAAATTTTGTATTATTTAGATTAATATTTTACTTTTTCTAAGGTTAGAATATTGTTTAATAATATTTAAATAATTTGAATCTTTAATTTATTTGCTTGCCTAATTTATTATTTATATAATATCATTTTGTAATTGTAGTTAATGTTTGATAAAATACATAGACTAAGTCATACACTTTAATTGTATTACATCACAATAAATATATAAAACAAGTTAAAGAAGGAAGAGAGAATAAAGCATAGTTAAGTGAGGTCAAATTGGATTACAACTTTTTTGACGCAGAAAATAAATTCGGCTTAAGTTACCTTAATTTTAAATTTAGTTTTGTACACTTTATTATGTAATACTATGTTGGAAAATAATAATTTAACATCCATTCAAATAAATACACTCATTTTAACAACTCACTTTAATAATTATTTTAAGCAAAACTAGTCATTTTAACAATTTCAGTTTATGTTTTTAAATTTATTTATTATTAAATAAATATTTCTAAAATAGTGTGACTATTTTGGATTTAAGCAAATAATTACTCTATTTAGAATGTTTGAGTATGAATTTTTATAGTTCATTTTAATAAATACAAATACATATATAAAAATAATACGGATACATAATAATAATGATATAAATAAAAAATTAGATATATAATAATAACAACAATAATAAAATAAAGATAGACATTAATAACAAAAAAAAAATAAAAAATAAAATAGAAGCATAGGGAATGTCTAGTGCTCATATGGGGACTTTTGCCTAACAACCCTCATCTGGTTTGAGCAAGTGGTATATATATAAGGGTTATGACATTCCTGTAGTATCACCTTTTAATTTAATTTATTTTTTACTTGATAAAAAAAATACAAATACACAATAATGGTAGATTTAAAAAATTGAATACATAATATTAATAAAAAAATACGGCTACACATTAATAATAAAAATAAAAAAATGTTATACACAGGCACTCATGCGTATGTGTTTCCCGCTAGTTTATATAAAAGAGACTATCCATTATAACTTTTTTTTTGTTGTACAAAAGTTTGTTCTTATTTTCATTTTATAATTCCTTAAATTTAAAACTAAGAAAAGAGTTAATATTAAATTTGAAAGAAAGAGAAGTGCATTACATTTATCTAAGAAGAATGAGTCAAATAAAACTTTGAATTAAAAAGTGGTTTGATGGGTAGTTACTTTAACCCCGGCAAAAAGACACACTACAAAAGGAAACACTGAGAGAAGTTTGAGAAAAAGATACTGGAATGAAAAAAAAAAACAAAAAGAAACATAACAAAATGAATGTAAACCACAAAAATTTAGTTTTTTTTTTCGTCAATCTACAAGTATTTCTTATTGAACCAATGTCATTATCGTTTATTTTGTTTTGATCAATCAATACAGGTTGTATAACCTCTGATTGTTTAATTATTAATGGTCCTCATTTTTATTTATTTTAATCTGCTTTTCATTTTCGTACAAGTGGAGGCAGAAGAGGAAGAAGATTGAAAAGCAAAATATCTCAAATTGTTACTTGAATATAGAGCATTCAATTTTTGAATAAGTACAAAATTATCTTGATGTCATTGTTGATGTGGGCATCAATAGGATGATGGGTGCATTCCAAATACGACATTGTTGCAGAGAGAAGGTAAGAGATGAGAAAATAGATATTTTCTTAGGATTTGTTACTGAGTTTCTCACCTTATTTTTCTTCTTTTTTCTTTTTATTATTATATTTCTCTGGATGAAACATATGACGTGATTGCTTTAATATATTATGTTATAGTGTTATAAATTTAAATTTGTTTAATATATTTGTTTACTGTAACTTAATTATTAAAATTGTATGTTGAAACTTATGATTGATGAGAGAAAATGTTTCTATCTTATTTTTTCTTAGTGATATTTGATATTTAAAAGATATGAATACACATATAATAATATACCTATAATAATAATAATAAAAATAAAAAATACGGATATACGGGCAGAAAGAACGATTGTGTTTTTGCTATTATATATTTTTCTAAATAAGCTATTCAATTGTCAATAGCGTGACTTGTAATATTTTATTTTATTTTATTTTAATATTTAATAAAAGGAAAAAATTTAAGAAAATTAAAGTATTTATATTTTAAAGAAAGAGTTTTTTGCGTATATTTTTTTTTCTTAATTAGTTAACTCCATTGTTATTTGTGCGGAAAAAAAAACACAAGAGGAAACTAATGTTTTTAAAACCAAATCAATTGTTGAGTTTAATTCAAAGTTGAACTATTCAACAGTGATTTAATCAGAATCAAACAGATATTAATAGAATTATTACAATAATTAAAAAATATAACATCATATGATATTAAGATTAAAATAAAATATAAACTTTTAAAATTAAAATAAAATATGTTATCTTACTCAAATTAAAATTCCAATAATATTTGTCAATATTTATTCACAATTACTTTTAAAAGTGAATCAATCCACTCACAATTGAAGTTTTGAAAGTTTAAAACATTATAGGTGTCATCTTAGCACTATAAACAAGGTTGTAAGCATTTTTTAAAAGTAAGAATATATTTATAAAACTCTCACTTCTCTCAAAAGCCTCTGACAATGACTATAAATAGTTTTGCATCATATTTTTTTTAATTTTCTATCCTTTATTTCTTTTTAATTAAGGCTTCTCCTTTTTCTTTAATTTTCTTCAACATTTTATGTTAATTATTACTTATTTTTATTAATAATATTACATTATGTATTTACCAGAAAATTTGTCTTGTTTTTTAAGTAAATTGAAAAGTTTTCATTTTATAAGAAGTCAAAAAATGATAAAATATGTTTTTATTTATATATGTTTAGTTGAAAATCAAATTATTAATGATAAAATGTGTTTTTATCTATATGTTTAGTTAAAAATCAAATTATTTGTACGGACATAAATAGAGTAATTATTTGCTTAAATCCAAAATAGTTATGCTTCTATTATTTTTTTTGTTATTAATGTCTATTTTTATTTTATTATTGTTGTTATTATTATGTATCTATAATTTTTTATTTATATCATTATTATGTATCCGTATTATTTTTATATAAGTATTTGTATTTATTAAAATGAACTATAAAAATTCATACTCAAACATTCTAATTCATCATAAATTTATGTGTTTATGTATTTTTTAAATATCAAACTGTATATCTGCATTTCTTTAGTTTTATCATTATCATATATATGTGTATTTGTATTTATTAAAATGAACTATAAATTCATATTGTAATATTTTAATTCATAGTGAACTTATGTGTATTTGTATTTTTTAAATATTAACATGTATATTCATATTTTTTTTATTTTTATCATTATTGTATATCTGCATTTTTTATTTTTATCGTTACCATATGTGTATTTCTATTTATTAAAAAAACTATAATACATAATATACAATTTATTTTTATCATTTTTTTAATTCTATTTTGAATTTGTTTTTTTAAATGTATTTTTTAATGAAATGAATGGTAATTTTAAAAAAAGTTGGATGCATATCATAGGTTCTGTAGGAATTTACCTAATAATATAAGAAAAATGAATACAATAGTATATTGTGAGTGATTTATTTTGGTTGATTAATAGTATAATTGATTATTAGAAGGGTGGAGTGGGAAGTTTTGAAGGAAGTTACATTTGATTTTTAAATAATAGAAATAAGAAAATAAAAGTGAATATCAAAAAAGGAAAAACAAAAATGTTCAAGATAACAATAAAATGATAAAATAACCAAAATAAATTAATAAAATAAAATATTGATAAGGATAAAATAGAAAAAAAAATTGTATATACCAAAAATAGTTATAGAGGAAAATTCCCTTTATATATACTAGTAGAAACACAAGCGCAACGCCTGTATATTTGCATTTTCCTCTTTTAGATGAGTCGAAATTGAAATACAAAAAATGGAGTACAAATAGTGATTGAAAATTAAGGTTATTTTATTTGATATGTGAGATTTGATGTGAAAATGTGTGAAAGTATGCTCTCCTTTTCTTTCGGTTGTTGCCTTAAAATAAAGGATTAAGGAAAGAGTAGGAGAGTCATATAAAAATGGTATATTAATATTAATTTAAAAAATAATTTTATTTTTTAAGTAATTCATATGAAATGACAAAATACTTCATTGTATTAATAAAATGAGATATATTAAATAAGGGTAGAATCGAAAAAAAAAATTGTGTATACCAAAAAACGATGAAGAATCCCCTTTTTATATATATATATATATATATATATATATATATTCTTCCAACTTTTTTTAAATGGGTATATTATTTAATTTTTTATTAAATAATTCTATCTCAAAATCTATTTTATTTTACTATTAAGAATTTCGTCGACTTATATAGTATTTAATTCTTTTATTAAATAAAGCTATTTCAAAATCTATTATTAAATACGAAGTTCTTATCATAAGTTATTTTTTTTACAATATTTTATATTAATAATTATTTAATACTCTGTTTATACGCATTAAAATATTTTTTGTTTAATAATTTAAAACATCTTATCACTTAAAATTATATTTAAAAAATTATATTAATATAAAATTATTTTGTACTATGTTGATATGTATCAAAATTTACCTAAGGTATATTTTTAAAATAGTTAAATGCTAAAGCCTATATCTAAGCTCAACATGACATTACTAAAACTTGATTTGTGATCTATTGTATGGTTTATTCCATTTTTTTTCCTTTTGTGATTACATCTATATGTGTAAGAGAATGTCATAATTGGGTGAGACATGTTAAGGGTTAATGAATATATTTTATTCCTTTAATTAACTACAATCTAAACTTGATAATCTATGAGAATATACTAAGGGATTTTTTTTTCTATGCACTTTTTCAATTTTATCTTTTGTAATATTAAAATATAATAAATATAATAATTATTTATTTTAAATTGATTTTTTTTTTAAATTTTTAAATTAAAAAAACAAAAAAGAACCCAATTTCATACAATTTTACTCTTTAATTAGATACTTTTCTTAAATTTAAATAATTCTATTTATAAATTTATCGTTATATATTAATTAAATAAAATTATAATAAAAAAATACAACAAACTTCTAAAAATATTTAAAAAAAATACAGACATAAAAGACGGGACAATGTATTTGTTTCTGTTAATATATATGATTATAATTCAAAAATTAAATTTCTAGAAATATTAACCACCTATAAAAATGAAATTGAGTGGATTTGTCTCTCTTTAACCACACATATCATATGAGGATGTTATATTAGATAAAAATGTCTTTGATTATGGTAATGTTATGCTATGATGCTATGATTTGAAAAGAAAAATTGTTCCAAAATGGAGAGTTTGGTTAAGTCTCTTGAGTCTTGGCTAGTTGCCAACTTTTGCTACCAAGAGTTTGGAATAACAGAACATAAATTTTCTTTTATTGCACAAACATTTTTGTACGGCTCTGTTCTGTAACTGCTGCCAAAAGAATTTTACACACAACACATGAATTTGGAGCCTAACTGTTGGATTGTCTAGAAGAAGTTCCACAAAATACAACACTTTTTTTTTTATATAAATTTGAAAATATATTTTAAATATCTTCAATCTTTTATTCCACATGTCCATAAAAATTCATATTTATCTTAGTCTGTTCTCATTGGCCCAAAACAGTGTTTTAGGAGGTATACTTGTATTCATGCCAATACCAACGTTTTATTATTAATTAAATATTTTTACAAAAGATAAAAATCACAAAGAAAGAAATGTTATTAATTAATAATTTCATAAAGTAATTTTTTTATAATAACTACAACATCTCCTATTTCTCTCATTAGAGAGAAGAAAATTTTGTATGTCAAAAAGAAGAATTCTTGAAATGAAATTGAGTTAAGAATTAAAGACATTTTTAAGTTACCTAATAAATTAAAGATTTGTGAAATTTAATTAAAATTAAAGTTTAGAATTTATGATTTAGAGTTTAGGGTTTATAGTTTAAGATTTAGATTAGAAGTTCTTAACCCTAAAATTAAAGTTTACTTTTTTTAAAATATAATGTCCAAAAAAAGTTACACAAAGAAACAAAGTTATAATAAGATAAAAGAAAAATTAAGTGAAAAATTTATTGAACAATTGAGATAAAAATGAAAAAGTTGTGTAACAAATAAGGATTCTTTAAATTAAATAAAAATAAATAAAAAAGAACAATAAAACCATTTTTTTTAAGTTATCTAATAAAATAAATATGTTTTATTAATTTAGAAGAGAGTGAATATAATGATAGAGTGACTATGTACATCTCCAACTTTATTCCACCCCAATTTAAAACATTGAATATACTCATACTTATGTGATATTTCTCATTAAAATCGAGATAAATTTAAATAATATCTAAAATAATAATCTATCTATCATCCCTAATATAAATACTACATGTAGAACCGTAAAATATAACCAATACAAGATAATAAAGAATAAGATAGGTATAATTTTAGTAAACAAAATTATTCTTAAGAACTCCAAGATGAGAAAGAGTGGAACAAAAAATTGTTTCATTAGTTGCAAAGTAAACAATTAGTGAACAAATCTATGTTTTACATGGATAGACTTATTGAGTACAGAGTAAGTAATCATTTTGTATTTTCTTTTACTGAACACAAGGTGTATATGCTGATATAGAGTTAGGAATGAATCTTTGAAAAACTAAAAGTCATTTAAGGTTAACTTTTTGAACAGATGTTATTCCATACATATAAATTTAAGGATCATGCTTAAAAAAACTTGATTAGTGCTAACTATACTATATATGCATGATGTTGGTAAGTGTTCATACATGTAGTACAGTCTAAGTACAGAACATATATGGGGTAATAAGAAGCATTTTGAGAATACCATGTAAGGCTAATGGCTAACATATCACATGCAGACATCATACTATCCTTTGATTCATAGCCATATGGTATGAACAGAGTTTATCTCCACTTTAGCACTGAGCATATAAGCTCAACTGGGATGTCTTTCAATAGCAAACATTGTCAGGGTGCAATAACGGTGGTGATAAAAGAGACCACATGAATGATCCTTTATTAGTGGAACACACAGGAAAATACAAGCTAACTCAAATTTTGTGGCATGAGATGCTCTCAACTTCTGACACAGACAGTCCTTGTAATTTTAGGAACTTGTTTTTCAAACCATAGAGGATAATGCAAACATCTGCCACACGCTAAAGGGGTTACAAATCCTTCAGGAATATAGAGGCAATTATTCAGTATCAGCTAATGAGAAGAACTTTTGCCTTTGAAGATTAGTCTTGCAATTGGGTTGCTTCACACAAATTTGACAGAATGGCCCATGTGGTAGCAGAGAATATGCTGAATAATTGCTGCCACCAGATTGGTTCAGTTATCTTCATCATAAAGTTACAGAAGTTTTGAGGTGGACCTTAATTGGTGTGTTGTGTCTTTCCTATTTTGTGAAGATGAACCTTGTAGCACTTGGTTTTGGTTTTCTGGCCTTTGTGGCACTCTTTCTATTGACCATAATGTGGTGTGGCCCAACTTGGTGAATGAACTTTGGGTCCACCATGAACATCCTGATACATGGTACTGATTTCTGTAACTCAGAGTCCAATACTTTAAAGCCTTCAACATGTAGGAAAAATAGTGACAAACATTCTACATTTATTTACTTAAATGCTGTTGTAAAAGGAAATTTTTAACTATGTACCAGAATCAGGAAATTTCTAACAGGGTTAAATTTGTTTAGAAAAACTGTTGTCACTGTAATGTTAACCTATGAGAAAACTAAAACGATTTGAAGGAAGGGCAATGCATTGTTTCTTCCCTAATAAGTGCTTTGTAGAAGTTACAACTTGTTCATAGTTTCATTTACACCTTTTCACCTTTCTAAATGCAGTTGTATGATGTGTTGATTTTCATTGTGTTTGACATGCAAAGCTCTCAACCCAATTGCATTTAATTAAATCCTCACCACTACTGAGTAAAATATTAAATAAAACTAACTCCAGACATACAACAAAATGGAATAACACTTAGATAATCCATACCAATATCATAATTAAAAAAAATCACATTAAAATTAATTAGTTGGAATTTTAGTTTTTTGTTTTGTTTTTTATAATAAAAAATTTAGGAAGTGATCAGGTTAACTCGATGCAATAGAATATATGTATCAAAATAAATGAAAACTTGAATGATAGATACTATATGTAATAATTTGTAATTTTTTATCTCTTGCATCATGACAGATCATTTTGCTTTTAATTTTATACAATTTAAGCAACTCTTTTTCTCAATTTATGTAACGTTATTGTCTCTTGCCCCTTTTTTGGTGGCATGCCTAATATCATCTCCTACCTTGACAATAAAGTTTGAACGTATAAACAACAAGTGAAACTCAAGAAAGTGCAACTTCCTTGTTCTTCAATGTAAGAAACTGTTCCTTAAATGTTAGTTTACGAGAAGATGCGATTGTTTAATGAGAAAAGGTGCTTATGCAATTGCCAATAAAGTTTCTCCTAATAATAAATATGTCTATGTCACATTATAAGGATAAGTGCAATTACCACGTCACGCTACATGTTCTTGTTACTTGGTGTCTGTTGCTTGTGACTTGTATGATTATAAATGCATATTGTGTTGGGTTGGGAATCTTAAATTCCTTAGAAAGCTTGAGAAAATCACAGTTTCTTCCCCATATAAATTACTATAGATAGACTATGCGTGTAGTAAGAAAATCATAATTTCAAAGCCAACAATCTAAACCATTCAGAAAATTTGTGAAGAGATTCAGATGCTATTGATGACATGCAAAGAAGTATGCTAAGAGCCTTGATTCATTGTTTCTCTTAGTTTGGTTGCTAAGTTTTGGAAAAATATCAGTTAGTCAAAGCCTTACTGTTGAGCTACGCTATTCTTACAAGTACAATGTTTATAAGGATCACCAATCAAAAGCTCAAGATAAATTCCAGCACAAACTTTATTTTCTTTTATTGTTATTATTATCAACTGTGTCCATGTTGTTCTTGGTAATAGAGGATGGAAAATCAATATCAATTGATCACAGAAATTTTAGGTGGGAAATTTACAAGTTTCTTCGAGAATCTCTAATCAAGTCTTTGCTTCTCCCTTCCAAACCATAAACCATAAACCCCAAATCTCAAACCTGGTAGTTTTCTAAATTACAATTTGCAAAACATGTTTATAGTAGTAAGCTAGACTGATAGAAAAAGGAGGGAGTGATAATATTTAGCAAGTGGTTTGTAAGTATACAAGACAGGAAAATGAGTGAAAGAGATATTATTACTATATACACTGAAAAGGGTGATTCTTCAACTATATTGCATTTCAAGATTCCTACATCCTAATTGCCAACAATGTGAAGGTAAAAAAATAATCAAATGGTTAGATTTTCCTGAATGGCAATAAATGATCCTATAATCTTTCCTCCAACATCTGGGAACTCATCCTGGCCAGGAAGGGATCTGACCTTACCCTTTCTATCGACTTCTACTGGGTACTTGAGCAGATGCCCTGTCATCTCTGTTGCATCATTTGATGCAAATTGTTTCCAGTTCAGTTCACCCATTCTTCTAATCCTCCTAACACATTCGAGGCTTTCTGGTTGTGAAAAACAGTCTTCAATGGTACCTGTATGTTCGGCCCAAAGTGACATTCTATATCCATGGATCTTCATGGTATAGTTTCACAATGAATTACAGTGAGTTCAGGAAATGTGTTAATACATAAATGTAAAAATAACATAGTGTGAAAATACTATTCCAGCTATTCACAACCCATATTCTTCCACTGCATAACAAAACATATAATTGTGCATCTGAAGTTAAATACTTTTAGTTCGTTCAAAATGCATATTTGTAGGGAATTAGAGAAGCCAAAGATGCAGGCTTTGTGGCCTGAAGATATGGGCCAGGTTGGCTGGTTGCTTGGATTTAACTCCCCAAGAGTGAAATGTACATTTTAAAAGCTAGTGTGTGGAATTACAATTTGTTATCACAACTTCAAGTATTGATTTTTCAATCAACAGTTGCCATAACATAAAGGCTTAAGAAAATATGAGAAGAAACAATGTACTAACTTTAACAAAGCTTACCTGCCCAAGTGGATAAAACTGTCTTCTTGCCCAGGTATGATAAGGTTGGTAGGCACCCATTGCAATCTCGGTGTCCCTTGTTCCTTCCATAGAGCGTTGATTGATGTTGGCAGACCCCAATATCACATATTCATCATCAACTATCATGCCTTTTGAATGAACATAAATCATGAATCGTCGATTGTTTCTACTAATTGCCTGGACAAAGAGAACCACCCCACAAGTTTACAATTACATTCATTAAAAAGTGATTGCATGCCACAAAATAGACCATTTAAAAAGCTTATAATGATAGTCACAATATCTGTCCTACTTGTAGGACATAACTTTTCACCTCTTGTGTTGCGGGAGCTGTTTACACGCTAACAAAATAATGACTTATCTGGAATAAACTTTTTTTTATTCATTGGTACTAGATATCTATAGCTTTACACAAACTCAAAGCTTCATGACACTGTGCAAGTAGAAAAATGTAATTGAGAAGGGAAGAGGGAATGGGAGCATAGCAGTCATACTTGTGGACTATTTGCTGGCGGAGGAGTTCCAGACACCCTGACATTCTCATACATATCTATTGCCTCACGATTACCAAGACAGAAGAAGTTCAAATAGTCTTGTGGAGAGAATGCTCCTTCAAGCCCAACTTCAACCAAAGCCTTGTAAATTGTCCCATACATCATTTGCATTGTTTTATGCTGAAATTTAAGGAAAAAGAAAAGAGAGTAAGAAGTGCAAGAACCAAGTCCTTTAAGGCCCTATAACTAGGATTGTTTTTGGTTAATGTTATTGGGGGAATTTTTCAGCCGACACCCATAAAAAAGTCGGCAAAAGAAATACCCCAATCAACAACATCATAAAAATAATATTATCGATGTAACCCAAATAATTGTGGTAGAAATCAATTAATACAATCTCAATCAGCATTAACCGAGAAAAAGCTTCAACAAATATCAATTGGAAAAATTCATACAGACTTTGACTGAAAATAACATAAACCAAAATAGACTAAAGAAGATCAACAATATTAATTTTTTTAATTATTAACAATTGTTTGATATTTAAACAACTGTTTACATTTGGTTGTAATTGAAATACTTTATTCAAATGAAAAAAATTAAAATTCAATAAATTTGAATTGTTTTGTCCAAACAAAACATTTTAAAAATGAAACAATTTAAAATGAGATCAATTCAAATTCAATGTACTTGAATATCTTAGAAATTGTGAAATTCCGTATCTAACTGCAAGGTAAGTAATTTCGATGAAAGTTTGGCTTTTTATAATGCCAAATGAAATTGTTGATCCATGCAGCTGCTCCAATGTAACGAGAAAAGGCTCAGTTGTTGGAAAAAGAAGCCACGAGCTCTAAAGCAGAAAGCATAGGGGAAAAAAATGTAATACTGGTCTATGATTAAAATAGAGATTATATGCAACTAGATGCCAGGGTGACCAATCAAAAACCTAAAAGACAGGAACTCAAACATTTCATAAAAGGAAAGCCAGAATATAACTCAATGGAAAAGAATATTTCTCATAGGCCTTATCATTTCGAATAAATAAATAACTAATACTCATTCTTTACAGCATTTATACACTTTTTTTATTAAAACAGTCAGACTAGTGATCAAGCCAGGTTTCTTTTAGAGTATATTATGGGGCGAGAAGTCGCATAACTATTATCAACTTAAAGGTTGTTCCAGCCTCATATAAGTTTTAGTCATTTTTTTCTGATCAACAGGTCGTCTGGGTGTTCAAAAATCACGATTCATAAAGCAGGAATCCAGGTAGATATTATGAAAGTTCAATGAAATCCTTGTCAAACAAAAACTACTGGCCTTTATCTGGTGAGTTGAAGCATACCTGCCAAAATAGAATCCTTTGAGTGGCAGCACCTGTTGGGACACCCTCCGGCCACATTGGAATAACAATGTACACTGCAAATCTCTCATTTGCCCTTATCTTTGCAGCAATCTTCAGTGCAATTTCCATCGGAATTAAATTATTTGCTCCTGAAAAAACATGGAACTTTAACGTTGAAAGGACATATTTGAAACAATCTAATCAACCTCAGTTATTCATCTTCACCCAGTATGTGATTACATAAAATCCAGCAGGAGTGTCAAGTAGGTTGCTAGAGGTTGTAGGTTGAAATCTCCTTGCAACAACATAGCCAAAGAAAAATAACAACTAAAAGATACAGTTGATATGTCATGAATGTATAAAAGGAACTAAACATTTGATAAAACCTTGAAAATACAATTAGAACAAGTTAAATATTCAATTATTAACCTCTAGAGGAAACCACAGGGATTTATATTTTAGTAAGATTTGGCTACAAACAATTTAATGTTATAGAAAAAATGTACCACACTATCTTCTATTAGATACTCGTGTAATTTCCAGAGCCTTTGATCCATATAAAATGCACCAAAATAACATATCATGGATTTGAAAGGAACTGGTCTTTTTTCTTTTACATAATTCGTAGATCATTAAGTTTAATTAGTAAAATATAAATTCTGCATAATGAATTTTGTCTTAGGATGCTTTATCCTTTATAAAAAGTGATATACCATAACAATTTATGCTCTTCAAAATCTTCAGCACAGTAAAAGAAGGAATTCTTGAAGTAAAAGGCGAACATGTTCAGAATAAAGAGTTGCATACCAAGGTCTTTATATTGATTCCAATTATATGAAGACCCAATGAAATATTGATTCTCAATATAAATGTAATGTTGTGCAGCGCGAATGGCCTTTATATATGCTGTATGTATACTCATGTCAATCAGCACATTCTTCCCACATACTAGATTCTGCATAAACACAGTAGTATTTTAACTATCCCTTCATCACACATACGGTGACTCATGTCTGATGAATTGAAATCTAGCCTGAGAAAGAAAACTTAGAAACATTAAAACCTTTCACTTACCACACTTGATGCATCTTTTGGCTCCTTCGGAAATCCCATGACAGAATTTGAATCAATTGAACGAAATATCTGTATTCCAAAAGCATGCATATTCAATGGTTTCCTTTAACTTGCAAAAATGAGAAGAAATTAAACTGCTTCTAGAAATTCTAAATCTCTATTCAGCACTAATCAAATGAGCACCTGAACATGCCATGATGCAGGATTATCCTCATTAAAATTAAGATCATCAGTAGAACTGATAATATCTTTTATTCTGTCTAGCTTAAGCAATGCATCATCATATGAACTTGTAAATTTTTTAACCCCTTCAGGTTTTGCAGCTCTTAACCAGCGCTCCTCGAAGTTGGTCAAAACATCATAAGCTGCTGGACCATCAATTTTAGAATGTAAGTCATGCCATGGCTCCCGTGGACAGCCACCAGTATTGCCCTATCATTGTAAAATCCACATCATCAGAATAATATGGTCTTCTAGCTACAAACTTTGTTTTAAAATTGATATGTATTAGTTCTTAGCTACATACTTCCATTATTTTTTATTGCAAGGCTAATAAAATAGGAGAACATCTCTACTATGAATTTGTAGGAAAATTTTAGATGTGTCAGTATATGGAATAGATTTACATGTTCAAAGACCATCTAGATAGCAACAACACATTATATTGTCAAAGTGGGTCAAAGCCTGTGAGCCAACCCGGCCTACTGAGAACCCAACTCACTGAGTTGAACCCATGGTTAGCCAGGCTGGCTCATCAACCAGTGATAATTACTTGGATGTTATTTAAAATTATCATTTAGTGTTTGTGCTTTGTATGCATATTAGTATGATATTTAGAAATTATCATTTTCAGGTATTATTTTTTTACATATATTAACATATGTGATGGTCATTTGTGTGCATATCAATGTGATGATTTTTTTTGTTATGGTTATTCCAGTAAATTGGTTCCAATTTTCATATTAGAAAAAAAGAGATTGAAGAAAAAAAACTAAAAATCTGCAATTTTTAAATTAAGTGAATTTTGGCCTATTTAACCCACTAACTTGTGGTGAGCCAAGCCGAACTAAATGGCCAACCCGTGGTGGGCTAGGCTGGGTAGCCCATTTTAACAGCTCTAATTATATGAGGTTCTACACGACTGGCAATGATAGATTTACTATTCAAAGTGTGTTGAACTTATCACAACATAAACTTAAAACTAATCCTTTAATCTTCCCTACACAAGAATATGGAAATATTTCTTTGCCGAAATTTGGTTTCTTCAAGAACTACTAAAAATTGGAGTTATATTATAAACCTTAGTGGCTTGGCT
>Ga0123342_1006716_pt1 | contig 15756 bp, 6 predicted proteins | sample Turbeawhitnodule_FD_89960 | JGI IMG/M metagenome (GOLD analysis project Ga0123342, IMG submission 89960) | Root nodule microbial communities of legume samples collected from Mexico - Turtle bean Mexico white nodule | ecosystem: Host-associated > Plants > Roots > Nodule | place: Mexico: Nepantla... | reverse complement strand
GATATATAACAGTGAAGGAGAAGAGTTTAATTTATAACCCTCAAACCTCCTTCCCAAACAATGAACCCACCGATGTGGGACTTGTGATTAAGCCAAAATCAACATGCTATCTTCTCTATGAACAGAGTCCTATTTTTGGGTCCGTAAATTATCGTTTATACTTAATTTTTTAAAATGAAAAATAATAATAAGTTATGTAGAAAATAAAGGCAAAACCATTTTTATGAAATGATAATATGCCCAATGAATTTGTTACTTGGTTTGGACAGTTGTATTGTTATATAAAAGAGAAAATGAAATCTGAAAAGTTGTGGTCAATCTCATGCTACATGCATACATCCAATTTGCTCAGCATGCCAATTATGAACATCAATTTATATATATAATCATGTCTATCCGAATCAGTAGCCACTATCCCTTTTATTTTTCTGCCAATTTTAACTTTACTATTTCATCCCAAACACAAGATGTTCCAATCATGTTAAGCGCCAATCTAAATCGTATCTCCACTTTAAATTAACTATAATAATCCATCTTACATATATACTTATTTTACCTTTCGATCTTACCGGTTTGAATTTGAAGTAAAAAATATTAATTATTGATTATTGTAGATTTAGCATTAATACGTCTCATAATGTTTATTTGATGTCGTTATTATAGTCAACTACTATATTAAAAATATTTTTTATTTTAAAATTTAAAGTTTCGTCAATGTTTATAAAATAAAATGTAAGATATATTTAAATTATTATTGATTTCGACTCTGCGAATTATATAAATTCCTATGCATTGTTAAAAATTGTAATTACTATTAAGTTGTTGAATTTTTGAGACATGAAAAATGAAATATAAACTATCCACCATAAAAAAACTAACCCTATTTGCAATAATATGATAATAATAAGTTTATTGAATTTGAAGAGAAAAGAAATGAAATAGAAATGAATGAAGAGTTACATAAAGTGGTGTATAACATGGGAGTGTGGAGTTGTATATATATATGGACACTGAGAAAAGAAAGTGAAAAACAGAGAAGCAAAGTGTAATTACTAGCTAGAATCAATGGGTTCTCTCCCCCACGTAGTAGAGGACTGTTTGGGGTTCCTCCAACTTTTCAGCGACGGTTCTGTTTTCCGTTCCAACGATATAGACTTCAAAATTTCAGCCGTTCAAGATCACTCCGTAACATTCAAGGACTATCTCTTCAACAAGAGATTCAACCTTTCTCTTCGCTTCTACAAACCCAAACACGTAACACTCAACACCAAGAACATTCCTATTGTCATTTTCCTTCACGGCGGAGGCTTCTGCTTCGGTTCGCGCACGTGGCCCCATATTCACAACTGTTGCACGCGCCTCGCTTCGGGGCTCCAAGCGGCCGTCCTCTCGCCGGACTACCGCCTGGCGCCCGAGCACCGCCTTCCGTCTGCGGTGGAAGACGCGGTGGAGGCGGTGAGGTGGCTCCAGAGGCAGGGACTGAGGCAGAAGGAAGATGAAAACGGTGGGGACGAGTGGTTGAGTAGTGACGTTGACTTTGACCGCGTGTTTGTCGTCGGTGACTCCTCTGGCGGGAACATTGCGCACCACCTCGCGGTTCGGTTGGGGTCCGGTTCGAGTGAGATGGACCCGGTTCGGGTACGAGGTTACGTGTTGTTTGCGCCGTTTTTTGGCGGGGAGGTTCGGACCAAGTCCGAGGAAGGTCCAGCAGAGCACATGTTGAACCTTGAGTTATTGGACAGGTGAGGCTAACCACTTTTTTCTCCCTTAATTCCAACCTAATCATATATATCACTTTACATTCTTTTTCGTTACCAACACTTTAATCTATAATATTAAACTTTAGTTAATTTATTAAGAAAATTCTATTTCATTATGAAAAGATTAAATTTCGAATAAATGTTTCACATTATCATACAATGCTGGCTCAAAATATTCTCTATAAAATGTTTTTAAATTGATGAAATAATATGGGAATAGCATGAGGATGAGAAGTAGTAGATTGGAAGTGGTGTGTAAGTAAATTAAATGAAGAAATAATGGTAATGAAGTGGTTCCACTGGTGTGTGTGAATTGGCTCTCATAGTTAATGAATATGCCTCTGAATGAATAAACCCACTAAGGAATATGCGATGATTAAGACTTGTACAATTCTCAATCACTTTAATATTTTTTGCTGCTCCTTTCACATTATAATATATATCTTTTTTTATATATTTACGAGTAATATTACTCAAGATTATTTCATTCAAGGAAACAACTACAACTTTTATGGTAAGAATAATACACATAAGCTTGCTCTCTGCATAAGTCACATTTTTTCCACTGATGCTGTCTTTTATTAAATCACCTTATAAATATTAAATTATTTTCTCTATATGACCAATTATGAAAAATGCAGAACAATAGTTATGAACATTATAATGTCTTAAATATATTAAATTAAAATTTTAAAATAAATATATTAACATATTTCATTATTAAAAACATTTGAATGCATTTTTAAAAAAAATGTCAGTTTGATCTGCATGTTGTTGGTATGTAAAAAATGAAGTGAGCCACAAAAATGAGATGGGATGGTCGGAACAAACCGTAATTAAAATATATTTAAAACCTCAATCTACTTCATTAAAAAATAGTCACTAGTCAACTTTTTTTGTGTGTGAATTTAAGATGTAAAAAAATTGAAAACATAGCATACTCAACATATTTTATTAAATAAATAATTTCACCACATTATAAATACTTATACAATATTAATTTTATACATAAAAAATTTGGAGATCCCACGTCGACTAGAGGTCGACTAGAGATGATGATATTTTATTGTATATAAATGAGTGTAAATCTCACTTTACGAATCGATTTTATAGAGTTGAGTTAAACTTAAAATTTATTTTAAAAAAAATGTTAAAAAATTAATATGACCATATTATATTATAAAGTGTGAAAAGGAAACTTACAAACGCATTTTGATCTTGAAATGGTGTCTTTTTGTCGATGTTCCAACAGATTTTGGAGGTTGTCGATGCCTTTTGGAGAATCAAGAGACCACCCATTGGCGAATCCATTTGGACCTGGAAGCCCAAATCTTGAAGAAGTGAAGCTTGATCCTATTTTGGTGATAGTTGGTAGCAATGAATTGCTTAAAGATAGGGCAGAAGAGTATGCTAGAAGGTTAAAGGAACTGGGCAAAGACATTGAATACCTCGAGTTTGAGGGGTGCGAGCATGGCTTTTTCACGCATCATTCATACTCATCACAACTTGCAGAAGAGGTCATCCAAATCCTTAAGCGATTCATGCTTCAAACTTCCACTTTATTAGAACCCACATGCCTCAAAAATATCAATGGGTAGAAAGAGACTTATATAATTAGGTTAATTAGTGTATGTTGTTTTTAGCCCACTAAACTAGTTATGGTAAAGAGTTATATCTCTCAATTTTATATGGTGTGTACGTGTAGTTGTTATTGGAGCTTGTAGTCAATTAAGTACCTTTCTTAGCTATTAGTGCTATTACTTTTTAAGAGTGAAAGATTTCACTTAACCTAAGAATAATAAATTTAGGGTTTATTATTTTCAAATTAATCAAATTTGTGTGTTATTCTAATAAAAAAAACAAAAAAAAAAACAGTAGAAAAAAAAATAGTAATCTTTATTTTTAGCATTATTGAGTGATAATATATTGACAATCATTCATTATATTACAATTTAAAATAAAAATATTTTTTCACTGAAATAGAACAATTTAAATATATTGATCAAGTCATAATTGTAAAATGGTGTGTTTTGATTTGTAATTATCAAATTAATATTTTTCGAACTAATTATGTCAGTTTTATGTTGTACATGTAGTTTTTGGTTGGAGATTGTGTTCAACTACTATACTCCCACCTATTAGTTCTCTAACTTTTGAATTGTATGAGTAGTTTTCAAAGTAAAAAATTATTAAACCCTAAACCCTAAACCCTAAACTCTAAACTCTGTTTATATGGGATGATGGAGAGATTAATGAAGAAGCTTATAGTGATTATAGTGAGGAAATAGTGGGAGTAGGATAGAGGTGGAAAGGCAGAGTGGGCCATGTGGGTCGATTTGTGGCTCGCTAGTAAAAAACGCGGGACAGACTTAGATTTTCAATCCGTCAACTCGCTTAAGTCCATCTTGCCTAACTCGCAGCTCGTGTAGGTCAACAACGAGGCAGGACGGGCTGGTCCGCTAGCCCGAAAAAAAAAAATTTGTGTGTTGACTTGGATTGGATTTGACAGTGATAACTTGGACTGGAAAAAAAATATTAATGTTTTTTAAATCAACTATGTTAATTGTAGTGGTGTTTATGTTTAATGTTTCTGAATTAGCAATTTTTAATGTTTTTGAAATGAAAGAATATTGATATTTGATTTTTATCTTAATTTAATTATCAACGTTTGACTATGTCTAGAATGGAAGAAAAAAATATTAATGTTTGATAGTAACAAATAAATAGGTTCAATTTGACAAATTTTCAATACCAAAAAGTAAAAAAACATTTTCATTGAATTTCTAAAAAAATAAAATAAAAAACTCAAATGTAGACTAACTCACAAACTCGCAGAATGGTCATTATATATTATGTGGGACGAGTCAACCCAATCCATATTTTACAGATGAAGTATAAACCGGACCTATATAGGATCATTAATCATACATTTTTGACACAGATATAGAGTAAGTATTAAAAATAACAGCAGTTTAGTTTATGGATTTCAGTGTTTCAAACAAGATGACATATGCCACTGAACACTCAATTTATTCTGTCCTCCGTTTGAGTGGGTTGGGAATGTATTTTATGGTTAAGGTGGATCACCGAATCTTTTGTGACATTGAAAGACATGTTTTAAAATCAATTTTCAGTTTTTAGCAAATAAATGCTTCTGATGTTTTATCTTTTCTTAATCAATTGCAGAATCGTCACTGGTCATCAAACTCTGTTAAATTTCTGGTGATGTGTGTATGATTAAGTGTGTAGTGGGAATTATGGGAGGTGTTGAAGATAATAAAGGAAATGGGGTATCTTGAAACCATTATAATTAGTAGATAGCAAGTCACACTTACATTTCTTCTCCATGCTATCTCAATCAAAAATAATTTCTCATACTAATTGCTCATGTGTATTTTAGGTCTAAAATGCAAATCAATGTTGTTGTGCTGCCAATTTTCTAAACCAGAAAATTTTATCATTTCTACAAAATTATAATATCTTAATTTTCTTTTTAACCTTATAAATATATTTTTATATTAAATAATTCAAATTTATTAAATTTTAAATTTTTAGATAAATGTATTTCAATTACATGTCGAAAAAAAAACAATAATTATAAACATTGACAAAAAAAAATATAAGTACAAATTTCTGCCAGAAATATCTAGTTAATATTTTTTTAAAAATAGTTTCACTAACATACTTAAAAAACTCATACAAAATTCAATCGGGAAATAATCTTATCTTATATCAACAAGTAAATAATTATAACAAGAAAATAAAAGGTTATCAATATGTCGATAAAAAATCTTAACTGAAATCGTTGTTGGTCAATAAATAACTTTGATTTACACTCTTTGACGTTGGTCGAAAAACAACCTCAAATCATATAAATTAAAAATAATTTCAACTAACGCAATGCAAAAATTGTGTTTGACATCAATAAAAAAATACCACTAGACTCAATTGAGCCAATGATGGTTCAACCTTAATGAAATTAACAACATTCAACCAAAGCTCAACCATGTAAAAAAAATCTAAAAATCTAAAATTATCTAATTTTTAATAATCAAAACAATATGTTTTATCGAAAAATATAAAATTCCTATAATTTTAATTTATTTTAAAAATATTTATCCAAAAAATATAAAATTATATATAATAATAAATTATTCTCTAAAAAATTAAGATCCAAAAACACATAAAAATATTCTATAAACATTATATTTTATTCTTAAATTTGTAATTAAGAATGTATTTAAAAAAATACTTATAATTTATGTTTTAATAAAGAGACATTTATCTCTCTTATTTTATTTATAAAAAAAAATAACTGTTTAAATTTTTTTTCTAAATTTTGTATTTAAAACTTTAACTTTTTACCTTATTTTTTATTTAAATTTTAATTAATATAATATTTTTATAAGATAAGTAAATGTCAGTTATCTAATGCAAACTTGTCTAATATCATTTCATAGCATATAAGTGAATGCAAACTTATCTAATGTCTTTATTTATACAATTTATAATAATAAAGTTTATCACTTTGATGAGTCATATTTCATATATATAATCATAAAAATAAATTTCCTTATTTTTCACATATCTATTTTTACCTTAAAATTTCTACAACTATCCGTTCAGTCAAATAGTCTCTAGTTTTTGAGCTACAAATATTATTTTTACTGATATTATACTAATGAAAAACAAATAAAAACTTATAGGAGAACGCATGTGTATGCCTCTCACTGAAAAACATTTGAAGTCTTTAACAATTGTGTGTTACCAAACTTTTCTTTCATTTGATAATTGCAATATCTTTTGTTGAGTAATGTGCTTTATCTCAACATCAACATTTTTTATGGGTGGATCTGTGGGTCCGCTCCAGAAACCAGGGTATCCCCGACTCCAAGATACATGCACAAATCTTATCTCCAATTATATTTATAAAATACATAATAAATTAAATTAAATAATATTAATTTTTAAAATCTCATTTTCTCTTTTGAATTTAATTTCTTTATTTGGAATGTTTAAGAATGATTGGACATTTTCAATTAAAAAATAATAATAATAATCTAGCTAGAGTAGTGGACAATCCATATTTCCCACTGCAAAGCCCATATGATGGCTTAAAAAGTTTGGAATATAAATAGTTTTCCTTATTTAATTGTTGATCACAGTTTTGCAGCATTTGAGAGAGTGCTAAAATAATTTCGTTGCCACTGAGGAGTTAACAGACCAAAAGGTTAAGACAAGGAATGCAAACTCTTTACAGATGCAATCTTTGAATTCAAAAAAGCTAAATTAATTAATTAATTAAATAATTGTTGTTGCGCCACTTTATGATTGTGGATCATGACTATGGATGCTTGAGCTAAGTCTCAGAACTTCTAGAAATGAAAACAAATGGGGAAATTAATCAGTTTCTACTTTTTCCGGCACTAAAAGGAAGATGATAAGTATCCAAGATTAGTTGATAATGATGATAGGGTGTTATAGTGTGCTGTAATTATAGCACTGGAGTCAATTTTTTGGTGATTATGCATCTATGATTGGAAATAAAATGTCCTTAAATTAGTGGAGGATTGAAGGCATTCACAAGTTAATATATTAAATTATACAATTTAATATATTTTTTAATAAGGATGACAAAATAAACAATTTAAGTATTTTTGTCCATTAGATTATTGTTCTGTTAAAAGTGGGATAAGATAGGTTGATTCGTCCATTAGGCTGAAATTGATAAATTATTCCGTATGATAATTTGGCGGTTGGTTTGTCATTTTCTTATTTTTTTTTAATTTTTAATTTTATTTATTTATAGTTATTTATATAATTTTTTTTAAAAAATTAAATCAAATTTTAATATTCTAATATGGTTTAATACTTAACAAAATAAAATAAATATTAAAAATAAATCAAATAATGTATAAATAAATTAATCTAAATAAATTTTTAAATGAAACATTGATCACAATCAATTTTAATTTATTTTTCAAAAAAATATCAATACAGATTGATGAGTTGTGTGAACCCGACTAATACAAACTAACGTGCTCAAAAGATTCAACTGTCTCATTTAAATGAGATGATTTACTATCCCTGATTTTAATTCATAAACAATTTAATTTTTTTTTTGCAACATTTAAAAATAAAAGATATGTAAATCCATATACCGAAATAAACAGTGAAGTATAAAATTACTCTATCTTTATAAAAGTTTACTCGGGCTTGTATAAAAACAAATATACTTAGACTGTTTCTTCCTGCACCTCCGTATCTTCTTCTGACACCTCCATACACAACATGAAAATATATTTTTATCCTTCTTGTGCCACTCCTATAAAATAATTTCTGGATTATGTAATTCAAAAACGCATTTGGAAAAAGACTTTCGGATTACATAATCCGGAAGTTAAAAAAGACTTCCAGATTATGTAATCTGTAAAGTAATCATGCATCTGAAAAAAGACTTCTGGATTATATAATCCGGAAACTAATTACAAATTTGAAAAATGACTTCCGGATTATGTAATCTGGAATATTACAGAGGGGTAATTTTGGAAATACGAAAATCTATGGAGGTGAGAGAAGAAGGTATGGAGGTGCAGGAAGAAGCAGCCCACAAACTATGATAAAAAGAAAAGAAGCCCAGTCCACTTTTATCACTAGATCCTTTACTTGGCTTAGGTGTGTTTATTCTTAACTTTAATAAAAAAAAATTATAGGATATTAATATACTTTTTTATTCCAAAAAGACTTGGAAAAAAAGTTTAAAATATTTAAGTTAATTCAAATAATTAAATTAAGTTAAGAATAAATTAAATTGTATATAAGATTTAATCTCTCCCCACACAAATATTGTATGTGTTGACATTTGTTACAGTACTCTTACAATTTTAGTTTTTTATATTATTTGTCGACTTTTCCAAGTTATAAAATAGAAAAGGTATATTGTTACTTTTGTTGTAATAAAATAGACATAAATAGGTGAAACATGTAGTAAAATCGTATCACGTGATGAAGAAAAATAAAAAGATAAAATAAAAAACATAAGGAAAAATATAAAAAATAATATAAATTTACGAAGTAGTAAAGAGAAAATAGTAGATGCCGTGAATGATATTACAGAAAAATAAATAAAAAAATTGTTAGAAAAAATGGATGAAAATGAAATGAATGTTAGAAATATAATTACTCTTTCTATTATTTTGAAGTAATCATCATCAATTTATTTTACAATTCATAAAATGTGGTTCAATGGAAGGAGGCAAGAATAAGATGTATAATTATATTAGTATGTATAGTATGAAATATTTATCTATGATAGTATATTAATGTGATATACTCATAAATACCAATACAACAATATTCATTTGATTACTTATAAAAAAATTCATATGAAGTTCGTTATTCATTTATTATAGGTTTTAATTGAGTTAATTCATTTGTAATTAAATATGTTAAATAAAATTAATTTAATCCAACAACAAAAATTAATAATTTGTTTGGATTGGATAAAACATTGGTAGATGTGATGCAACATGCTAACACCCATGTTAAAAGGAATAGGTTTTAGGTTTTCATGGCTCCACTTAATGATGGCATTCAAACAAGTTCATGTAAACTAAATTGGAAGGTTTCATTTCATTGCCATAATAAATAACGTATCCATTAAATAATTAAATAATAATATAACAAATAAGACTACAATAATAATAATTGGCAAACAAATAAATACTATAGTAGATAAAAAAAACACCATAACATAAATTTCTATCAAAATAGTACCATAAGTAAATAATGAATATTAACATAAATAAACAGCATCACAGTAACCAATAAAAATATATCTAACATTATTAAATAAATAAATTCCATAACCATAGTACCATAATACAACAAACATCGATAAATTAGTAAATGCACATAAATAAATTAAAAAAATGTAAAATTAAACGAAGAACCACGTAAATAAGTGAAATACAGGAACATGAATAGCTAAAATATTAAATAAAATAAATACATAATAAAAAAATAAACACAAATAAGTTAATTAATTAACAAATACATCTATATACAAAATAAATATTTAATAAAAGTAACCCACAACAAAAAGGAAAATAATAATGTAGAGAAAAAAATGAGCAAAGAAATTGAGAGATTTGGAATGGAGTAAGAGTTTGTATATGAAACAAAAAAAAATATTTTGTTTTTATTTGTATATTTGAATGCTGCCATGTGTTAAACATAATTTGGATCTTCCACGAAAAACATTATTCTCTTTTTCTCTAAAATATATGTCAATCTATTACTTTAAGGAGTGTCACGTATCATGCAACCAATTTCAACACATGACACGTTGACATTTTTTTTTATATAATAAAACATCATATATTTAGTAATATTATTATTTTAACTATTTTTCACATCATTTAATTATAAATTAATCTTTTATTATATATATTTTTTTAAGTTGTATATAATTTCCTGAACTGTGAAAATATATTTTTTCATTTTTTTAAGAGGTAAAAAAAATCATGTGATAATAACTTATTTTATAAACCTACTTCAATAAATAAAGATGTAATTTTACCTTTATTTGTTGGTCAACCAACCCTAATGAATTATGAAGAAGTGACATAAGTAGTGAAGTAACCGTAAGTACTGAAATAACCGCCGTGTCATGCCAGTTTCAAAATGAATGAAAAGTGAGTGAAAGTTGCATTTAGCTAACGCAAGCCATAAATCATAGCTAACCAAACACTCAAAGTGTTAATTTTAAGCCCCTAAACCTACCCTAAAGCATCCCTTAAAAGTCCTTAATAAATTATAAGTTCAAATGTCTTATCCTAACATGTAGTTTTTTAAAATATTCACGAAATTAACCTAAATTAAAAAAGTTTAATGATAGTAATTTGAATTTACTTCAACAACATACTATAAGAAAATGAAAAAAATATTATAAACTCGTGACATGGATTCTTCAGTTAAATTTTAACGGGAATTCTTACTTTTTATAGGGCAGTGCAGGTATGAAAATGGAAGATGAAACATATCCATGGTCATCACAACACTAAAATTGGCACGGTCAAATTTGTGTATAACTAACAAAAGTGAATACAGTTGAGAAGTTGTACGTGGCTTCTAACAAAACCTTAAAATTTGAGTTGGTGATGATACAACCTGGGTCACAATGTTGGTATTTCGCGGTCCATTGTTGGTGTTGTATCATGACGAAAATGAGTAGTTTTAATTTGAAAAAAAAAATGATATATTATTGTATATTAAAATTTGAGAAGAGTAATTAAATTTGAATAAAGATGGTAAGAGAAAATGAAGATTATAAAAATGTAGAATGATGATGAGGGAGGAGGAGTATATATAGTACTAAAACGGGAAGAGGAGAAAGAAACCGTTCATTTGCATAGGGTTGTGGGGACGAGAGAAAGAGAGGGTTGAGGTGAACCAGAAGAAACATCAGAAAGCATAGAGAGTAATAAAATTGTAAAAATTTTAAAAGAGAAGAGCTAATAACAAATTCTAGGGTTTCCAAATCATTCTTCCCTCCAAACCAAACACCCGCATTCTTTCCTCCCAAGAAAGCGGGTTCAACCTTTTCTCCGTTCCTCAACCGCATTTCTTCCAGGTTAATCTTCCTCTTCCATTCTTTTTTTTTTTTCTTCAAGGTCACATCTGAGTGATCATATTTAGGGTGTGTGTTGCTTGGAATGGGTGTCCTTTTTCCGTTAAGCACTCATTGTAAATTTGTTTTCGTTATTCATTTATTGTTATTATGATAACGTAATGACATCACTTGATTGTTGTTTTATACTTTTGTTAGCAGGTCTGTCTCTGATTGGGTGATTGATCCAAGGGAGAAGGTGCTTGGCACGGAGGGAGGGGAAGAGCGTGGTTGTGTGAAAGGAAACAATGAAGGGATGTTGCAGATCTTTCCTTACAGTATTATGCGTTTGTTAAAATCTTCGATGAATTTTGTTTTACTTTTGAAAAAAATTGAATGAGTTTAGTTTGAATTATGGATTTGGAATCTTCTGGGGATTCGGTGAAATGTTGCAAGCACTGCGAATGTGGGTGTATTGATTGCTCCATGGCAGCTCGATCTTCAGGGAATTGGTCCCGTTCTGTGAAAAGAAAACACAAGGAGTTTGAACGGGGCGGGCAAATCTGTGTGGCGGGGCTGGATTGCGATCCAGTGGCGCGTGTCGAGATTGGAAATGAATGTGAAGCCTTACGGGAGGCTGTGAGCAGCCAACAACAATCAATACAGGATTTGTATGCTGAATTGGAGGAGGAGAGGAGTGCTGCCTCCTCGGCCGCCAATGAGACCATGTCAATGATATTGAGATTGCAGAGGGAGAAGGCGGAGCTTCAGATGGAAGCGCGGCAGTTCAAGAGATTTGTTGAGGAGAGGACGGTTTACGATCAGCAGGAAGTTTTATTGTTGGAGGATATGTTGTATAAGAGGGAACAGGCAATTCACTCGCTCACCTGTGAGGTACAGGCTTATAAGCACAGGTTATTGAGTTTTGGCCTCACTGAATCCGAGGCAGAAGGTGATCAGGATGAATTTCCCCCTTATGATTACCCTCCTTTGAGATGTAAGGCAATGCATGCTTGTGCTGATACAGACATTGATGACATAGACATTGATAAATATGCTTTTGGAGAAACTCCGAAGGACCGATTGAGGAACTTAGAAAGTAGGATATCTCAAATGGAGAGAAGCCCCACTTATAGCCAGGTAGATGGGGAATTCAGTGGAAAAAATATTCTAGAGAAGGTGATAGTTGGACAGTCTCCAAGATGGACTAAACATTCCAGGAAATTTTCTTGTGATTCATCTTCACTGTGTCCTGAGTATATGATGGATTCTCCCAGCTTTAGGAAGCTGGATTGTCTCTCAGAATCAGGGGACCTTCCCAACTTGAAGAAGATGGATAATGTATCAGAAGCTGGTGATGATATCATTGATAAAGTCTATACAATTGACTCAGAGTTCAAAACTGGAGTTAGTGTTTGCGATGATTATGCAGGCACTCCAAGGGACTTTGTTAATAATGCGGATTTTGAAGATCCATACGTAAAGAAGCTTTGCATGAGGCTTCAAGCACTTGAGGCTGATAGGGAATCAATGAGGCAGGCAATCATTTCAATGCGCACTGATAAAGCACAGCTTGTTTTACTGAGAGAAATCGCTCAAGAATTGTGCAAGGAGATGTCAGAGCAAAAAAGAATGACAGCAAGGTCCTTTATTAGCAGCTTCTCATTCTTGACAGTTTTCAAGGTGATTAGAAACAATTGGTGTCTGCAAATTATTTGATAATCTGGAATCGTATCCTATTTCATTAAATTGGACCTTTTTTGTTCAAGTTTCTTTTGATATAATCTGTATCCATCTCATGATTGAAGATTTTGTTAGGAGCCACACTTATTCTATTTCATCTTCTTTTTATGTTCAGTGGATTGCATCAATTGTTTTCTGGAGAAAGGAAGCTCATAAAATCAAGTAAGCAGTTCTTAGCTTTTGTCTTTGTGTCAGAATTTGTATACCACAGCAACTAGTGTCTAGAGTGATGGTGCCTGGTTGTTTAGTTGTTGAAAGGCGTAGTCTCCTAGAGTTAGCATAATGAGCCGTTATTCTCAACCACCTTAGCAACATCATTTATAGAGAACAGTTGTGAAGAATTCAATTAGTCTTATTATGCATAATGCATTAAAAGGGTGCTAAAGTTGATCCAGGCATTCTGGATTCTTTATTTTCCTTTGAAATTTCACTGGCTGGCCTTTGATGTTCAATGTGATAAATATAATTGTAATGAATTGTATTAAATGCTTGACATAAACATAATCTCTTAAAAAATTAAAAAATTACGTTTGTAGTTTGCAACACGACCATCATTGAATGTGAAAACCTTTGATTATAAATTAATTCCTCATTAACTGCCTTTTTATATATAGTCCTCTCGAAGCAAACTACTTAGTATAACAAATTTAGTGTGTTGTGGTGTGTATTAGTTATCACAGTATTTCTTACAAGTGATTTTAGCGGGTCCATTTGTTTTATCCGGATGCAAAGAGAATTTTGTTTAAGTGGATCCTAGAGTGATTGCTTGACCAGAAATTATCCATCATGTCAACTGCTTATGATTGTAGGTACATGTTCGGGCTACCGTCTGACAGCGTGGGCTTGCTAATGCTGCTTGACAAAGGACCCCATGTAAGGTCATGGAGATATCTTCAAAGTACACAAGTGGGAGAGTAGTTCTCCAATTATTGTTTTAGCTTACAGGGCAGGCTCATATGTGGGGGTGGAAGCACCAACTGAGTCTTAATTACACTACAGTATTTTGTTTTTCTTTAGATTTTTCTTGCCAAAACAGTGGTGACTTGTGCAGTATTCTTTTATTTCTTTTGTATGAAATAAAATGTAATTTTGTTGGTTGATTGGTGAAACTTGCATTCGACAAGACATTTGAGCATTCTCCCTCGAATTTGCCGATGTTGTGTCGAGGTACATGTCTTTAGACATTGTAAGTTTTCTCCCATGCAGTTTCTATTCGATTTTCAAGTTCAATCCTAGTGAGTAGGAAAGAAATTACTATGACGGAAACAAGTCTTTGAGAAGGTGAAGTTCGTGAGTTGGAATTTTATTAAAAGGTATAAAGAATGGTGAAATAGTTGATAACTAAATAATTCTTCAAAGATTTTGTTGAATTTAGCACTTGAAAACGTAACCTTTTAGCCCTAAATTAATTACAGTTAATATCATAAAACTGGGTAGGTTGTTTGTAATTTAAAACATTGGGTAGCCTCATCATTTGTCATAGAATAAAGCATATTAGTTTGGTATCATTTTTGCATTTTCAGCCATACCTTTAAGGTAGGGGGTGTTTTGAGTGTATATGCAGCAACTCCTTAACTTGACGAGGAAGGACAGAGTTTAATGTATGACTACGTTTTTTCTTTGACTGACTGAAGTAAAGATTATACGAAATAAACTGAAAAAATCCTCAAAGGTAATTTTATGAGTTCTATTCTGTTGTAACAGTAGTCTTCAGATTTGGACACTTTGTCTGCTTTTGAAAACATTACAGAACATTAAAATTGTTTTCAAGGTTCTCCTTTAAAAATCAAACATTAAAGATGACGACGAAAACAGAATAAAAATAGAAGTAAATTTTGATCATCTTTCATCTCTGTTTCGTATTATGAGGTAACATCTTCAATGTGACAAAGCACCAAACCCCAAGAGGAAGATGAATTCGTGGTAGTCTGATTCGTATCTGCTAATCATGATTCATGAGCTGTCTGCTAGAAAGATCAAGTCCTCTCTTAGATTTTGCTGTGGTTTAGGATGTGAAGAAAGTTAGAGAGAAATTATAAATAGTAGTGTGTTATCTTTTATTTAATTGAAAAGAAAAAGAAATAAATAATTAAAACGTTTTTAATGGCTCAAATATATTTGTAACTTTTGTATAATGAAGAAGTTTTGATTTTGATTTTTATAAAAAATGCTTTCATACATATAAATTTTGAAAAATAATGTTTTTAAAATTATAGATTTTAGTTTAAATCAATGTAAAATAATTTTCTTTATTTTTTTCATGTTATATATTTGAAATGGTTGATTTTGGTCCTAATATTTAATTTAGAATAGAGAATAAATAACCTATACAAATCTTAATGTCATTCGTTGTTATTATATTAATATAATAAATATTATTTGAAATAGTCAATTTTTCGTTTAAACAAACAGTTAACATATGTCATATAATATTGCAAATAAATAATAATAATAATAATTGTAGAACATTTATTTTATATAAAATAAGAACACATTTATATAATTTTTAGAGTGGTTTTTTTATATTTCATGTTTGATTCTCTTATATAAAATGGTAATTTTGAAGTTGTTTATAACTCGAGTTATATATATATATATATATATATATATATATATATATATATATATATATATATATTTTAT
>Ga0123342_1006715_pt1 | contig 15756 bp, 8 predicted proteins | sample Turbeawhitnodule_FD_89960 | JGI IMG/M metagenome (GOLD analysis project Ga0123342, IMG submission 89960) | Root nodule microbial communities of legume samples collected from Mexico - Turtle bean Mexico white nodule | ecosystem: Host-associated > Plants > Roots > Nodule | place: Mexico: Nepantla... | reverse complement strand
AGAACCAATTATTTTCAAGGAGTTTTTGTCTTGAATGTGACAACCATTAGAATCAAAGGTAAGAACACAAGATAGTCTATCAACCAATTTTGTTACTGAAAGAAGATTAAAAGTGAAGCAAGGTATATACAAAACATTGTTTATGACATGATTTTGATTGAGAAAAATACTTCCAGAATAATTGGCAATGACTTGATTTCCATTTGGTAATTTGACATAAATAGGATCAATTGATGATACGAAGTGAAGTAAGTTAAGGATGAACAAATGTGATCAGTAGCATCACTATCAATAATCAATGGACTAGAAGAAGAAATAGAGTTATTACCAGTTTGTGTTGTCATGTTGGAAGGAATAACAGAGACTTGACTAAAAACATTGTCACTGGATTTGACCTGTTATAAAAGAGCTAACAATGTTTGATACTGCTCAGGAGTAAAACCAATTTTTTGAGACTCCACTTCTGACTTTGAACCTTTATGATTCTGCTCATATTATTGTTAAATTTTGTATTGTGAAAGGCTGCATGACTTTGATGATGGTTCTGATTTTTAAATTTGAAATAAGGTGGAAAACCACGCTTTTTATAGCATGTACCAATGGTATGCCCGGTCTTTCCACAATAACTGCAAATTTTGGAAGTATATCCTCCTGCATAGCTTCCTCTTCCATATCCACCACCCATGTCATAGGTCGTAGCATTGTTATTATAACCTGCTTTGCTAGTAGCAATCATTGCCTTGGATTGATCACCAAAAACTTGCTTCTCTTGTTGTGTAATGAGAGAGTAAACTCTATTCAATGATGAATTATCTGATAAACTAACATGGTAAGGTGAATAAAGATCTTGTGAGGGATCAACAACTTCACCCATAGATAAATATAGCAACCAGAGCTCTAATCAGACAAAATAAAGGTTATTCACCTCTATAAAGAGAAACAACTGATAATTAGAAAAGACACCAAATTATTTTCTTCTATAAAGAGAAACAACTCATAATTAAAAAAGACACCAAATTAATATTAGGATCCTTTTATAACTCTGGTATGCGTATCTTTTAATAATAGATAAGTCTGTTAAATCGTTTATTGAAGATGGTTTACTGTGCTTAATTCTTGGGAGTCATGTTCCTCTTTTTATATCCATATTAGAGTAATTTTCTTATAACACGTAAAGTGGAATTCTTAATGGCCAACACCAACCTCCCTTGAATGTATTCTTCTATATTGATGGATTGAAGTGGACAAAGAAAATAAACCCAACAATTAGCATTCATATTCTGTTTACAAATCTGCATTTCACATTTCAGAGACATCAACTTTGTCTACCTTTTCTAATTTAATTAATTTATATATATATATATATCATAAATTCGAAATTCATATATAAAATGTAGATGAACCAATTTGATAAATGAACCAATTTGAAATGTTCTTTAAGCATTCATTAGTTTTAGTGTATTACGTTAATTAAATTTTATGTTATTATGCGTTTATACGTATATATTACGGTAGGCAAAATAAAACAAAAATTGTACCACCATTTACTTAAGAAATATATATCCCACGACTTTTAAAAAAAACTATACAATATAGATACGGCACATGGAGCAGAAGAATCTTTGGCAGAAGATGACAAAAGCGAGCAATATGATAACATTTGTAAATTAGAACTTGGTGCAGTTTAAATTAAGTAAATCGTAAGTTCTAACAATTCATTAATTAAAATTTATGGTCATTAAAACATGAGAAGAAAGCAACAGCTAAACTAATCAAAGTCAAGTATAAACCAATCTCAACCTAATACAAATAGTAAAGAAGAGGTTAATTAGGTCATTAATTGGTTAAAAATTTTATGGAATGACGTGCAAGGCAAACTTCATCTGCAGAAGGCAACAGTTCCGATCCTCTGTGGTGGTGCCCCCAGATGTGTGACTCCAAAGACAGAGCAACGAGTTCCTGTGGTGTTGGGTTGTGAAAAGTGAAGATGAAATCAGAGACAGCGACACTGGTGCTGGTGAATCTAGCAAGTATTATGCAGAGAGCAGATGAGTCGTTGCTTCCAGGAGTGTACAAAGAGGTTGGTGAGGATCTCAACGCTGACCCCACTGCGTTGGGTTCGCTCACACTCTTTAGGTCACTTGTTCAGTCTCTCTGTTACCCTCTGGCGGCGTACCTCGCCACGCGTCACAACCGTGCTCATGTCATAGCTCTCGGTGCTTTTCTTTGGGCTGCTGCTACCTTCCTCGTTGCCATCTCCTCCACCTTCACACAGGTTCTTCCTAACCGCCTTCTTCTCCTCATCACTTCTTTTCTTATATAACACAACTTTTAGACCTAGATCTCAATCTTATAAATCAGAATAACTGTTTATAATCAAATCAGATGCTCCTCTATCACACATTTCAAAATGTAAAAATGAAATACTTACAAGTAATTAGATAAAGGTCCAGTAAAAGATAATAAATTAAACTAAACAACAATTATTTTGAGCTTAATTAGAATGCAGAACTATTAAACATAAAAAAAATAAATTAAATTTGAACAGTTTTGAGAAATACACAATTAAAATTAAGTATAAATCAAGTCAGTTATTGTATTAAACCTTTTCAAATATTGCATTAAATTAAATAAAAAAAGTTATTTATAATCCAGATTGAATCGTTTTACTGGTGTCTAAATATGTAAGAGTTAAAAAAGCCAAATTTATAGTAAATGTTTGACCAACTATTCTTCATAAAAGAATGAAGTTCTGTTGTATCTAACATGATATTTTACCAGAAAGGAAATTAATGAACACAGTCTAGAAAAGGCTTCTCCTCTTTCTCATTCCATTTGTGTCATAAAACTGTGATTAACTTTCAATAGTGTCCAAAAGTTACATAATCATACGACTTGTTCAAAATGTAAAAGATATAAGTATAACCAACATCAAGATAATTTGCTTTAAAAAATTATAATTTTGTATGGATCATGTTTTTTGGCCCAAGTTTTCCTAGAATCATGTGCGTGTTTCCTTACACCTTGGTGTTGCATAATATGGATTATCAGGTGGCAATTTCAAGAGGTTTGAATGGGATAGGACTTGCCATTGTTATTCCAGCAATTCAGTCTCTGGTTGCTGACTCAACCGTGGATAACAACCGTGGTATGGCTTTTGGGTGGCTGCAACTGACAGGAAACTTAGGAAGCATCATTGGTGGACTCTGCTCTGTACTTATAGCCTCAACCACAGTTGCAGGTATACCTGGGTGGAGAATAGCTTTTCATCTGGTTGCACTGATCAGTATTATAGTGGGAATATTGGTCCGTCTCTTCGCTAATGATCCACACTATTCAAAGAGCGATGACAAAGCAACAAAAGAAGCTCCAAACAAGTCCTTTTGTTCTGAAATGAAAGACCTAATGAAGGAAGCAAAGTCGGTGATTAGAATTCCAACTTTTCAGATAATTGTGGCTCAGGGAGTGTTTGGATCATTCCCCTGGTCAGGTTTGTCATTTGCCACGCTTTGGTTAGAACTAATAGGATTCTCCCATGTAACAACAGCAACTCTTTGGACCTTATTTATTGTTGCTGCATCATTTGGATCTCTATTTGGAGGGTGGATGGGAGATTTTTTATCCCAAAAGTTACCCAACTCTGGTAGAATAGTACTGTCACAAATAAGCGCTGGTTCAGTGATTCCTTTAGCAGCAATTTTGCTGTTGGGATTGCCAGATGATTCATCCACTGCCTTCATGCATGGTCTTGTTCTAGTCATCATGGGATTCACCTCTGCCTGGAATGCTCCGGCGACTAACAAGTACGTTTCCATAACTCTAATACCTTATGTTTTTTCATATTCAGAATGACTATATTTTGTCTAAGCTGTGAGGAATTCTTATACTAGTACATGGCCTCAATCCCTTTATAAACAATAGAGATAAGTCAAAGTGTTTTCTAACATCAAAACATCAAACAGAGATGTAAGGTGGAAGAAAGGGTTCTTCCTATAAGGTTTATAAGCTATAATCAAACACTTTCTCTAATTAATATGGGATTCTAGTTTTTTAATACAATCTCGCTGATGATTTATGTGACTTTTCTTAGTTCGTTCTTGGTGTTGTTTTATTATGTGAGTTTAGCAGACAAGTTTAATGAAATATTATTGTAGTAAATATGGGTGATAAAAGATAATTTGAAGATGGTAAAAAATATAGGGGAGCTTATATCGATTTTTCATATTTAAAAGTCTATGTATAAGTTTCATTCACCACTTCTCTATGATGGTGTTGTTTAAATGCACTTTTCTAGATAATTTCAGATTATCTTAGCTTGGAGAGTTGTGTATTTATCTTATAGACTATCATATTTCGATACTCAATAGATTTTTACATTTAAATTTACTCTTTTTCTTTATTTATTTTTTAAATAATGAAAAAGATTGTTTAGTCTTTTTCTTTATTTATTTTTTAATAATGACAAAGATTGTTTGGCACCATGACTATAAAAACATCCATTTGAAAACCTACTAATATTAATTTATTGAATTAGTAAATGAGTATATTTATTTTTTTTGTCACTACTAAAAAAATCATTAAATAAAAATTAATTTTGAAGATAAAAATAATTAGTCATTATATTGAATAAATTATATACTATTTTAAATATTAAAAAGTTATTGGTATCTAAATTAGTTTATATTATTGGTTCTACCTAATATATATAATTTTAAATTAGTATTTAATTAGCTATCATGAATAATTCTGGCTACCAATTATTTAGATTCTAAAATTGTTAACTAAAACCTTGATTACTAATTAAATATATTTTTAGAAACTAATTATCAGTAACATAAACTAATTTAGATATCAATATTTTTTTAACTATAAAATAATATAATTTTATCAATATAACAATTAATTATTTTTATTTTAGTTTATATTTAATAATTTTCTTGTAGTGTAACAAGTTTCACTATTATTTTAATAATTATGTTATGCATTCTAAAGTGACGGTTCAAAACATTATTTTTCTTATAAATTTAAATTTTATTTTCTTAGTTGTTATTTTTTGGCAAGTTTTTTTAAAATAATGTCTTGTGGATTCTAAAAAATTATATCAATATAATAATAATAAATCTAGAATTAGTTATAATATTTGGATCTAGTTTTATCCTTATTAAACCCACTTCATTTTAAGATAATAGAGAATTAATAATCATATAATGAAAAAATTTATTAATATGTTGATATTAGAATCACTTTCTAATTGTAATTTTTTAATTAAAAAAATATTATAATTTTATTTACAACAAGCATTTATTCTTATTAAAAAAGTTATCTTTTACTAGTTATAAAAAAATGGCGGTCATAAATATTTTGATGATGAATATAAAATCATAATGAAAGCTTTAGCAATAAAAGATGGTGTTGATAAGTTTCAAGGCAAATGGAAGTAAAGAAAAAGATTGTGCAGCTAAGAAGGGTTTAACAGTGATTAAATGGAGGTTTGTTTAGTTGAATTTGAAATGTAACAGTGTGGACAGTCCAATATTTGCAGAAATAGTCCCTGAGAAGTCCCGAACAGCTATATATGCTTTGGATTGTTCATTTGAGTCTATCTTGGCATCCTTTGCTCCTCCAATTGTTGGAGTATTGGCTCAGCGTGTTTATGGTTACAGACCAATCCCAAGCGGATCCTCGGATTCTGTGGGGATTCAAACTGACAGGGAAAATGCTGCGTCTCTGGCTAAGGCACTTTACACTGCAATTTTAATTCCGATGATAATCTGTGTCTCCGTCTATTCATTGCTTTACTTCACGTACCCAAGGGACAGGGAACGAGCAAAAATGGTATCCTTAGTGGACTCAGAAATGCACCATCTACAATGGGAAGATGCCACTAAAGAACAACATTGCCAAGTTTCTGATGTAGAATCAAATGGGGTGAATGGTAAGGAAAGTAGCAACTTTGACATCGATTGTCCCAGGGGAGATGAAGATGATGACAAGAAAGTTTTGTTGTCCTAGTATTACTTCACTTTTGCAAGGAAACAGTGGTTCATTTGATCAACAAAAATTATATTTTGTTATAGATAGCTTTTTTGTTCCAGAATAAATATCTATTGGACAACTCTGAAAATTGTTGATATGATGTTTATTAATTATTTTTTAATGAATGTATCATGTTCAATCATTCTTGATGTCTCAAAGTCCCCTGGCATGACTTTACGTAAATCTTGCTTAATTTAATATTTTATTAATATATATATATAATAAAATTAAACTAAATTAAAACAATAAATAAAATAATAGATATCAACATTCCAACATAATCCAAATCCAACATATATAATCCAAACTATCCAACATATATCATCCAAACTAATTTCAAACATGATATATCGCACCAATATTATGCGTTGCAACTATAATATTCATTAGAACAATCAAACATCATCCAATGCAATGACTCAATCATAAAACAAAATTCAAAAGTAATTTCAAGTTCAAACTTAATCAAATTCAAACATAACATAATTCAAAAATTCAAATCAAGTTGAAATATAATCAACAATCCAAATGAACTTGAAACATAATCCAAGATCCAAAACTTTAAGATAAATTATCCAAACTAAACCAAAATAAAGTAGAAACATAGTCCAAATGAAGTTCAACTTTTTGAAGTTCCTAATAATAAACATAATCGATATCTTCATGTGGCATTGTTCATGTTGTTTTTCTTGTCGGTTTGGTGGTTGTTGTCACTTCTGCACTTGTTCAAATTGTTGTTGTTACTTCTGCACTTGTTCAAATTTCAAATGCACTTTGTGCATAACCAATGATTTCAATTGTCGACTAAGTCTCTCACTGTCTTCCTCTTCCCTATAATTTCAGACTTGTTATTTAAGCTACAGAATGTTGGGTGATTGTTGTAGTTCAAATGTGCTTCATGCATGAAGTGAAAAGAAAGGAAAGACGACACTAACCAATTATTTCAATTGTCGATTAAGTCTCTCGTTGTCTTCTCTATAATTTCGGACTTGTTCCTTTACCTATAGAATGTATTTTGAATCATGAGAGGAAGTCGAACCTCCATGATGTTTCAGACTATCACTTAATTTAATCTATGGACAAGTTCTCCAACCTCCGATCTTTCTTCTTTTCACCTGCAACAAGAAGTCAACTTTTAGTCCTTATTCTATCTTCCTTTGCAGGGATCTATGTGGGATGATTCAGATTGTCCAGTATAAGATGCTGCCTCAAATCTAGCTTGAGAAAATCTACTCTAAAAATCTCCCTGTTATTTTGTTTTCATAGATTAAAATTATCTCATATATACAATACACATCCAAAATAAACAGGAAAGAATCAAACTCACCTGTGTTCATCTCGATCTTTCATGAAAATATCTCGATCTTTCATGAAAATAGACAGAGTTCACAACACCAAAAGATGCACCAATGTCATAAAAAAACTGAATTCTGAATGTGACTGTCCATCTTTTTGGGAAACAATCCATTCTTCTACACAACAACAACACCCTCCGAGTTAGCATAAATTGTTGCAAGATTCTTACTAGCTCTCGTCTTCTTCCTCCTTTCCATATTCTTACTCATTCCTTCACTAGGATTCACTACCAAACTTGAATTGTGGTCCACTCCAATGGCCTGCAGCCCCTGATTGACATCAACCTGGTTATTATTGGGAAGCAAGTTTACAGCAATGCCCAGAGGATTAACACTTATAATCTCCTCGATCTTCTGCTTCCTCATCTTCTTCACCACAGCCCCATCCAAACTCTGTTGCATGTTAAGTTTGACATCATGGGGGAGACGACTGCAAATTGAAGCATTCCCTTTCTGGCAAGCAAGGTGTTCCTTAATCCTACGAATCCCACCACCCTCGAACATCTTCAAAAAATATATGCACTTCAGTTGCACCTTGTCACTATTCTTAAACATCTGGACATGTTTCCATATTGGGTCATGTTTTTGTGAGGTAATTGGCACCAGCCTAGGAGAGTGGATTGTAACAAATTGCATGCATGCCAAGTAGAGGTAGCAGGGGCCTACTTCTCTGTTCTCTTTCAATGTCTATCTCTTCAGCACTCTGTGAGTGCTAATCAAGAACCATTGGTATCACCATTAAAACAATGTCGTGGTAACAATTTCCTATCAATAATAAACAAAAACTAAACTAAGCTTACAGCACCAGAACAAGAGTCAATTAAAACAGAAAAAACAAATGAACATTAGCAAGATTAAATTTCAGTCGAATGCAATTTATTCACAAAAATCCTCAATTAACACCAAACGAAATTTGTTTAAAATTCTTTCAACACGTATATAAACAAAACACTAAAACATTGATAGCATACAAAAGTGAATTCGAATACACAAACAAACGGAATAAGTGGATGGAGTGAGAGATATGATTTGGAATCTACAGTGGAAAGGAAAACAAATTAGAAAAATAAAAATCCTAGATAATGGAAAAACGCTTACTTGTTGGCGCCAAAGGTTACAGAATCATCAGATCGGCGAGGGCTGTCTTGAAAACAACATCGAATCAATCCAAATCGCAGGCTTCGATTCATTGCTCTCATGGACGATCACATTCACAACTTGCGTGGAAAGTTGGATGGGAATGGAGATTTGTTCAGTGATTTGTGGATTTAGGGTTTTGAGACACCTCTAAGAATTTTTGGAACAAAGGCATTCTTGGGGTTTTTGAGAATCAAGATTTTTCACAATTAAGGATTTCTGAAACTCTTTTGGACTCGAGAACCTGTAGGGAGATTTGGGATGAAGATTAAATCCATTTTATGTTTTTAATTTGGAAAAGTTTTATTAACACTGGAAGAACATACATTTCACAATCAAATATAATAATATAATAATTTTACTTTTATTTTACCATGCATCTTGTTTGAGTTGTGATATATTGATATATTCACACCCTCTAACACTAACATACATTGTAAACTCTCAATGACATGATAGAGTAACATTGTGATGCAATAACAACGTGAACTTTAAAATAGGATAAAAATATATATATTATATAGTTTCTTAGAACTGATGTAATATGTTTTTTATTCAGAATGACACATATTACATTGGTTAAGTTATCTAATCGATGTAATATATGATCTATATTAAAAAAAATTGTTTTCTTTTTCATAAAGAGTGGTGGGTCGTAAACGTCACATAGGTAATCACTTACGCAGGTAACCAGTTTCGGATGTGTCAGTATATGTGGAAGAACTTGTGGTTGGGTAACCAGTTCTGGTAGGGTTATTACATCGGTTAAGCTATCTAACCGATGTAATATATGATTTTTACATCGATTAAGCCATCTAACCGATGTAATATATGTTTTTTATTAAAAAAAATGATTTTTTTCATGAAGAGTTGGTGACCATAAACCTCACATAGGTAACCACTTACACACATGGATAACCAATTTTATGTGCGTCACATAAGTAACCACTTACAAACACATAGGTAACCAGTTTTATGTGTGCTACGGGTCATATATTATAATATAGAGTCAGTGTCACATCCTCACCAAATATTACGTCTGCAACATCAATTAATACGACCCAAGCGATATCGTATTAATGACATAGGGGTTAATAAAACATTTTTCATCTTGTTTTGCCATGCTCCCTCCATCCATAAGAAAGTCAACTATTTCTTGGAGTGCAATAGCTTTGTTTAACCTTAACTTTCAAATTTTCACAAAATCATGTCTAATTTGTTTTCCTTGCATATCTTATATTGTCTTAATCCTAAACTTATATATATATATATATATATATATATATATATATATATATATATATATTATGAATGGGTAACGAGACAATCCACAAACTTTATATATATAATTATATTACAACTTTAATATTATTATTTTAATATTTTTATCATTTAATTGTAATTTTTTTTATTATTATATTTTTTTAAAATCCATTTTTACGAATTTATCTTGTATAATGAAAAAATGATAAAAGGATTGAAATGTATTTTCTATTACAGGAAGCATTGGAAGATATGTTCTGAGCCTGAACCCTTCTCTTTGCACTGTCACAAAAGTCAATAGTATAGATTTATATGGTAAAATGAATTCAAACAATTTTGTTATAGGCTCCTTATAACTTCATTGGTATAGATTGAGAATTTTTCAAACAAAAACTTTAGGATGATATAAAAAAACTACTATTCAAAATTATATTTTAATATTGATTAAAATAAACAAAGTTGATATCTTAATAAAAATATATGTACTCTTTTAGTTTATAAATAAATATTAAAACCGGAAAATATTAACTAATATCGCAAAGTATCAATTAATTCATTGGAAAATAAAATATTTTGTTTTATTTTTTTAGAGATAAAAATATTTCTATTAAAAATTATTATATTGAAAAATGCTTAACTCTTTTTTTCTTAATAAATTAAAAATATTCAATAAATTGCATTTAATGTTGCTTAATCCATGCCCTCAAGACGCATAAGATTATAGGTTAGGAAGAGTTTTCTCATAATTGGTATAAAAGAAACTCATATAAATAATATGCAACATTAATTCCTTTAATTTCCAAAATTGCAAAATTGACATTTTTTTATCTCTCTGACAATATCAAAACAATGAGCAGTTTAATAATGACTAATGATTATTTTATTCTTAAAATTAGAAAAATAGTAACTAGACTATTCATGTTTTAGTTATTTAAAAAACTAAAATAAGTTTTTTATAATTTCAAGAGTTAAAGCATTAATTCAATGTATTACTCTTCCTTTGTTGTCTTGTGACCTTTTGACTTAATGGTCTATGCATTCGTCTGAACTCTAACAAGTGGATGATTTCTCCCTTAATTTATGCACAATATAAAAATGGGACGCGTGTAGAACAAATGTAAATAATTGAACCCTTTTGATTCTCTTCCTCAGGCTTATGGTGCAGAGATGGTTAAGATGAATCTGAGCCGTTGACTGGGCTATCACACAGTTATCGGAGATGAGAGATGTATTAAACGGTGGAGATTAAAATAGTTGAAGTGAGGCATAGATAAGCAGTGAAATTGTACCATCTGAAACGGGCCATGTGATAGATCACCGTCTCCTACTACTTTGGCAGCACACAATTCCACTCGAACACTACCATTTTCCCACTTCACTCACTCGCCAATAGTGCAAACTATAAAATCCTACCCTTACTTATCACACTACCCTTCCCTTCCCTTTTTTCTTTCTTCCCTTCCCAAATCTTGATGCTAATAAATTCGCATGTGACCCTTCTATGTATTAATTACTATATAGCTAGATCTTAGGGAGCCTCTGTTTGTAGATCTTGAAGCAGAAACCAGGAAAACCAATGCCTCAACTTAATCTCAGAAAGGTACTACTGTTCTCTGTTCTGTTATTCCTTTCTCTATCTATTTGCTTCAGTTCTTGTTTCGAACATCAATGTGAGACCACACACTTGTCTAGTACGAGAAGAATGTTGGGTGCAGAAAAACAAGAGCTAGAGAAACCTTTCAAAAAGAAAACCACCACCCAATCCGCCAAAAATCAGACCAAGCTCATCAAACCCACTGCTCTATCTTCAAAGAACCAAACCAAGACAATCAAATCCGACAACATTTCCTCCAAAAACCAAGCAAAAACCCTCAAATCCAATATCCTTTCCTCCAAAAACCAAACCAAAACCACAAAATTACCCAACAACACTTCCACCAAAAACCAAACCAAGCCACTCAAGCTTAGCCCCACCAATTCAACTTCCAAAGCCAAACCTACCACCGTCACTGCCGTCAAGAAACTCAACAACTCCACCGCCACAAAGATCAAGAAGCTCAACGTCACCTCAAAATCCCCAACATCAAAATCCAGCACGCTTTCCACTTCAAAACCATTGGATCTCGCGAAAGCAGGTAACAAAACCACAAAAGCGACCAAATACGACGACAACAAAAACAACAAGCAAGCTAAAACAGCAAAAGCAGATCAAAGTCACGAGGCAGCAGACAAGAAGCAAAAGACTCCACTGCTACAAACCAAGAAGAAACCTACGAAACAGGCACCAGCGAGTTGGATTCTGGAGGAGGAAGATGATTTGGTTTCAGAGTTCACAGATCTACCGAACAAGTTCCACCAAACACTCCTCCCCGACCTCGAACGATTCTCAACCACTTCCAAAGCCTACCTCACCAAAGCCAATAACGAAATGACGAAAGGCTTCAAACCCTACGTCGGAAAAAAATATGCACCCACCGTCGCCACCGTCATTTCATGCTTCTTCGTATTGATCCCTTTGCTCTTAGTTTCTCTCCTCTGCTCAAGACTCAAAGCCTATTTCTCCCTCCAGAAAATCTTGATCTTCATCCAAGTCTACCTCTCTATCTACTTCACCGTTCTCTGCGTCACATCGTTGTTCACCGGTCTTGAACCACTCAAATTTCTATACTCTACTTCGCCGTCCACGTATCTGTGCCTGCAGGTGCTGCAAACTCTCGCTTACGTCTTCTATCTACTGCTCCTCCTCATGTACCTCGTCCTCGTGTTCTCCACCGACTGTGGGCTGGGCTCCAAGTTCTTGGGCCTGGCCCAGGTCTTCGTGGGCTTCGCCGTTGGGCTGCATTACTACGTGACGGTGTTCCACAGGGTGGTCTTGCAGCAACCGCCCAAGACGAATTGGAAGATCCACGGGATTTATGCCACGTGTTTTCTCCTCATTTGCGTTCTTGCCACAGCTGATAGAAGGAAAAAGACTTACGTGGAAGAGGGCGGAGGAGAAGGCAAGAAAAATTAATGTATTTTTTACTGTTTTTTTTTCTGATTTCAATTCGATTCAATTTAATAATTAAAGCAATATCCAAAAGCAACCCAGAAAGCTTGTTCTGTAAATAAGACCACATGACGGCGACAACACTTTCATGCTTCCTATTTTTTATCAAAAACGGAACTGTTTTATTGTCCAAGTACAATTTGCAAACTTTACTTATTTTATTTAAATAACTAAATTTACTATACTTTCATCAAATTATAAATATGCCATATAGTTAAGAATTATTAAAATTTCTAATTAGTTTGTGCCCTTCGACAAGTTTAGGCCAACCAACGTTGATAATAATGGCAGATCGTTGTTATGATTGGCATCTTGAAACATTATTTTCTTCAGTTTTTCTATTAACAGCGCGTAATTGATTTGTGTACATCTTTTCCATGAACAGGCCAAAAGTTTAACATCTTATTAAGAGTACACTATATAAAGAATAATTTAATTATTTAAGTTTTTAGCTTAATGTACAGTTTTTATAGTTGGCCACCGACAGTTTATGATGTCACATTGACATGTGCCACGTGGGAGCTAGTAATGCAACCAACTGGAGTTTGTTTGGAAGTGTCTTGGGCCATTTAGGGCACAACAGCCTCATCAAAGTCATCATTTTCTCATTCATACAAACCCTCCTCCAAGTCGGTGTATGGTGATTAAATTCAATAATGATATTTCACCACATACTTAATTTTGGTTGTTTAAAGTTTGCATATCACTAATCATTGTATTAATATCTTAAAAATTTAAGACTAATGATACAAATAAATCTTTCGAATCCATTTTCTGAAGTTTTGTCCATGTTGTAAAATGTTATCTGTTTAATTTTTTACTACATTTTTCATTAATACTAAGGATTAAAATTGATCCCATTTTACAAAATCCAGGATTAAAATTTTTTAAATTAAAATTAAAGCAATCGATGCTTAAAATTCAAATAATGAAAATGTTTTAATTAGAACTTTGGATACCCAGAAGAACTCGTTTGCGTCTTTTCTATCAAAAGCCTCGTGGTTTGAGAATTCTACCATGATTAAAGTAACATATATTATAAGTTTTACTAATTCACTTACGTAAATCAGGCATAACTTAGTCCTGTATATTATAAGTTATAAGATTTGGCTCCAATAAGTTTAATAATACTAAAGAAAAATATGTCTTCTATATTTTGTCCAAAACTCTAACAATACTATCTCCAACATTACCATCAGTATCTTCCTCTTTCTCATATGAAAAGTATGGATCATTAATATTGATATAAAAATTGTTTTATCAAACATTTATTATTAAATAAAAAATATAATTGATAGTTAAAAGTATTTTTTTTTCATTTAAAAATATAGTAGTTGAAGCACTATGATTCGATTATATTTTAATTCACTTGATTAAGGTCACGATGTAATTACAATCTACTCAACAACAATTGTCCCACTGAAAAAGAAACTCATGATATTGACTTTGATACTAATTGTTAGAATGAAAGTTTACCACTAGGTCAAAAGTTATACTTAAAAGGAATAATACATTTTTTGTACTTAAAAGTAGAGTAGTATATTTATCACCATTCGATTGTGATTTTATCCACCTGTAACAAAAAGTATAAATTATCAATATTAAATGCATTAATAGTTGGATTAGTTGAACTTGATCCATCCATTTAAGTCAATATTTTCATCATCTTCTTCATCTTGAACTTTTCAACCTTAACATTACATCCTTTTTCACTTATGCATTCATCAAAAGACTCAAAATCATTAAATGGGAGAGCCCAACAAAACTAATTATTTTATTTCTAACTTCTAAGTTATAAATCTCACAAACTAAATATTTTGTATTTGTCTCGAGTAAATGATTTTTTTTCATGAACTTATAATTAAATATTAAATTTTAATAATTATATAAACAAGGTATAGAAAATTAAAAATGATAGATAATTTGATAAGTTTGAATTAACATTTCGAACAAACTTTAATTATGCTCATAAGAAAATCACAAGTCAAGAAAAACAAATAATAAACCTCTGAATTTTGAAATTTCATCCCCAATTATTAGAGGATACAGATACCAGAGTTACAGAAGGATCCTAATATTAATTGGGAGTCTTTTCTAATTATTAATTGTTTCTCTTTATAAAAAAGAATAATTAGGTGTCTTTTCTAATTATCAGTTGTTTCTCTTTATAAAAAAGAATAATTAGGTGTCTTTTCTAATTATCAGTTGCTTCTCTTTATAGAAAAGATTAATTTAGTGTCTTTTCTAATTATCAGTTATTTCTCTTTATAGAAGAGAATAACCTTTATTTTATCTTTGTGTGCTATGATTCTAGTATTTAATATTGATTATTTCCTTCTTTAGTTAAACACTAGAATGAGTGCATTACTTGTATATATTCAGACCATTTATTTTGATTTGAATAATAAGAAAGAAGAGATATTCATTCTCATATCCTTTGTCTTTAGTTTACTCTTTTGTTCATCTATGTTCCCTTTTTTTCTCTGCTTGCTACATTTATTCATGGGTGAAGTTGATGATCCCTCACAAGATCTTAGTTCACCTTACCATGTTAGTTCATCAGATAATCCTTCATTTCTTATTATCCCTATTATTCTTGAGGGACCAAATTATCATCAATGGTCTCGTTCGTTTCAAATGAGCCTAATTTCAAAGAACAAAATAGGTTTCATTGATGGAACTATAGATCCCAATCGTACCAATTCATTGTTTCCAACATGGCAGAGGGCCAATATGTTGGTTGTTTCGTGGATTCTCAAGGTTGTTTCTCAATCCATCGCACAGAGCATCATTTGTATGGACAATGCCTTTGACATATGGAATGATTTAAAGGAAAGGTTCTCACAAGGAGACATGATTCGTATTTCTGATATCCAGGAGATGATTTCTTCTTTTAAACAAGGTGAGTTGACTGTT
>Ga0123342_1006713_pt1 | contig 15759 bp, 11 predicted proteins | sample Turbeawhitnodule_FD_89960 | JGI IMG/M metagenome (GOLD analysis project Ga0123342, IMG submission 89960) | Root nodule microbial communities of legume samples collected from Mexico - Turtle bean Mexico white nodule | ecosystem: Host-associated > Plants > Roots > Nodule | place: Mexico: Nepantla... | reverse complement strand
TAGTTAGAAATATAATTAATGAATAAAGAAATGAGTTTTTACAAAAAAAAAGTAATAAATTAAAAAATGTTTAGTTTAAATTTTTTTTAAGAATGAAGAAAATAAAAAATTAAACTCTACAACTACATAAAAGTTGAAAATCTATAAACATAAATTAATATTTATTTTTATTATTATTGATGATGTAATCAGGTTAATTTCAAGTACAAAATACAAGACATAATTATAAAAAAAATCAAAGTCAATTAGTATTAATTAATATTGAACACACAAATAATATTGAAGTATCTATCTACCCTAAATGCAAAATTCTAAAAAAAAACTAATGCAATTGTTACACTTAATGCTTAAAAATGAGAAGAAGAAAAATATAAAAATAAATAAATATAGAAAATAAAAACAACAACATTGCAACAGATTTTTCTTTCCTCCGGATATTTACACATGTTAAGAAAGACTATTTGATGGAACTCATAAATGAAGAGTATTGACCTCCATACACTGGTCAAATACCATGCTCAAGTTCCGACATGAAAATAACCTCAAAGGGGAGACCTAAGTCAAGTCGAATAAGAACTGATATGGACATAAGAGAACAACATGATCGAACAAAAAAAATGTTTGTATTGTCAAACACCATGACACACAAAAAGAAGAACATGTCCAACATTATTGTATTGTGGACTTCTCGTCATTAATTATGTTTCATTTCGCAGAAACTATTTAATGTATCATTGAAGAAAATATTAAATAAATTATCATCTTTCATTTATTTTCTTTTTATGATCAACATCTACTTATTTAATATCGTCTTATATCTCTTATATTTATCTTGTTTGAATTTTTTTATTTTTTTTATATCTTGTATATTTATGTTTTTAGTTATTATTTTTTTCTGTCATTGTTTATTTATTTTTGTTTTTATTTTATTATTGTTGTTTAGAAAAATTGTTACCACTTTACATGTTAGTTTCAGAGGCAAATTAAGTGATAGATCAAATTTTCATTATTGTGGTGGTTTCCCTTTTGATAATTGTAATGACTTGAAGAATCTGCACAGAAATAATTTGGTCGATGAACTTAACAAACAAATTACTTGAATAAAACTCTTCTGAAACCTTTCACCAGATACACTGACACCAACTATAGAAAACTTTAATTTGACTAGAGTTAAGAGTTAACCATTTCAATTTGGTAAAATGTTTCAAAAAAGTTCTATTTCTTATAATTTGTAGGATAACCCTTTGATCAATCAGCCACTGAAATTCTAACAAAAATCATAAATATACTAGATGCCAGATATGTTTCACTTAAGTTGTTCTTAAGATAAAAATATATTCAAAGATGCCAGAACTTTCTCCTCTTATCTTCTGAAGGAACCGAGCTGAATCCTCAGGTATAAGTTCATTTTATGTTTAATTAATGTTTCAAATACTACAAACCCATGATGCTGTTATTAAGGTGACAGTCTTTGTATTCACACTGTCATCAGCACTCTACACACACAAAAAGAAAACACTAACGACAGAGCCAACTCAACTCAGAAAAATTGGTCACTTTTTGCAATTGAAGGCCCTTTTAGGATTGAACCATGAGTGTTTATAGCTTTGAACTTGGCAAACCTGCAAATAGAAGCACAACATGCAAGGCCAATTAGAAGACTTATCTATCAATATTTATGAACAAAAATTATTTTTTATCTTTCTTAAAAACTTTGCAGAAAACTAGTTTTAACTTGAACTAATAAAGTGAACATGATTTATTACCCAAAGCTTTTGCATTGACAATGCTTGGGCATGCAGCTGGTGGTGGGGCATTCTCATTGAGGAATGGTTCCACCCTATTGGCATCAAACCATACAGGGTACCCTTTAATCTTACCCTGCACATTTTATAATTAAGGACTATAATCAGTTTTACTAGACACAATTTTCATTTACCATAGAACAAACATGGAGAAACTTGTACCAGCACGTTTAGAGCTGCTAGTGTAGCCATTCCCTCACGGGTCCACTGCAACAAAACATATGAAATAAGTAAAACTGAGTCAACCATAAAAGACTGACTTAATACTGATACTTCTTTATCATAACTCAAGTTCAGGATTTGTAATTAATTACCTTGGAGGCAGATGCAATGTGGGGTACCACAATGGCATTCTTACACTCTGCAAGCCCAGGTTTCATGTAGGGCTCTTCCTAAAAAAAGTTTCAATTTCACTTAGAGACTTAAAAGGTGGTTTTGTTGCAAATTGGAATCCAATTATTCAGAGATCAAAGAAGGGTCAGTTACCTCAAACACATCAAGTCCTACTCGAAATGTTGGATTCTGTTTTAAATGCTCCACTAGTGCAACTTCATCAACAACAGGCCCTCTACTGCAATTTATGAGAATTGCTTCCTGTAATAAGGACATGATCATCAGCAAAATGCAATTTGCATCATTTTATTTCTGTAAATAATTGAGAGCAAAAATATGTTGTGTAAATAACTACCTTCTTCATTTTAGCAAGTCTTTCCTTGTTGACTAGATGATAAGTGGTTTTATCCAACACAGGATGAAGACTAATCTGTAGAAGCACTCATGATAAAACATATTAGTTGGAATAATCAAATGTAACAAGTTACAGCTAGTACATTTGGCTTCTATATCCTTAACACAGGATGAAGACTAATCTGTAGAAGCACTCATGATAAAACATATTAGTTGGAATAATCAAATGTAACAAGTTACAGCTAGTACATTTGGCTTCTATATCCTTATCACAGGATTGGTTTATGGGTTTGGCGCTTGGGTGTCTGGTTTACTTTTGTTTACTGACAGAGACTGAGTTTAGTTGTTGAACTTTTGTGTCTTATCTTGAGAATGTGTTCCTTTGGAGGGTTGCTGTAATTGTATATTGATGTGATCTTGTATCTTGTTATAGTATGTTAATGTAGTTGTTGTGTTGTAATGTCCGTTGGATCTCCAGATGGTTGGGTGATAAAAAGCTTGTGTTAGGATTATTTATATAAGGATTGAAATACCCTGAATTGTCTCATTTTATTTTATTTATTCTTTATTGATAAAAAAAAGTTAGTACATTAAACTTCCTAAATCAAATTCTTACTATATCTGCCTCCTGGAGGACCTCATCCATGCTTGATGCCCTTTTCCATGTCACTGGGGTTTCACCACTTGCTTTCAAAAATGCACCATAAGCTGCAATAGGTAAAAAGGAACTATTAGTTCACACTTCACAGTAATTTGGTTTACGGATAGGAGTTGGCAGAAACATGCCTGTGACAAACTTTTCTAGTCGTGTGGCCTGGTAGAGATCAAAGTAGATTAGGTTCATCTTGAACCCTTCAACCTGATGCCAGAAGAAAGGAACTTTTGTTGTCATCACCAAAGCAAGAACATTATATGGATAATATTATTGAGCATACTCAGTCACAAACATCAGCAAACTATATGATGCACTTTCTTGCAAATCACCTATAAACAGCTTAATACATTACAGCCTAAGTGCTCTTTCAAAATTTTGACACAAGAGAAGATTTCAAGTAAAGAAACCAACATGTCAGTTGTTATATTTATGAGTAACAAGCTTAGCATACAACTAAATCAAATGAACCTGATATGGGATAGACAATATTGAAAATTTACCATCATTCTTGCATAAGCAGATCCAATTCTACCAGCTCCAATTACACCAACAGTTTGTCCCTTGAGCAAGTTTCCAACAAATCTGTCACAAAAACAAGGCAAGAGCAGTTTATTCCAGCCTTATGAAGAGTGCATTACTTGCAATTCAGTGTATGAAAACTGACAAAAAAAAGATGATAATAATAATTTCTATGGTATATAACATCACTCTTCACATCATGAAACAAAAGAGCAATGTATAAAAAAATAATTTTCATACAAATGAGGCAGCCATCCATCATATAGTCCTGCCCTCATGAATTCATCTGCCTCAACTATCCTTCTAGCAGCTGCCAAAGACAGAGAAGCTGCCAACTCTGCTGTTGTCTCAGTTAGCACACCCTACAGAAAAGAATGAATGAAACTGATGTTACAACAAAAGCAACCTCCTCAGGTTATCACTTCCAGAGTCATCAATCATCATACACAACATATTTGGATAATAAGTAATATCATATTTGGATAATAAGTGCACAATTTCTTTTAGTTATGAGAAAAACTCAGTTAATTTTACATTCTTATTTTCTTTTTCAACAAGTCCTTATAAAAAGTTCATCCAAACTCTGCCTAAGATCACTTCATCATCACACAAAAGGATCCTCAATCCACAAACTTTACAAAAATTAAAATACACATTTAAGATATAATCTAACAGTAATATAAAGAAAAGGATAACTCACAGGAGTGTTTCCAACAGCAACACCATACTTGTTTGCAGCATTAACATTCACATTGTTATAACCAACAGCCATGTTACTGAAAGCTTTGCCTCCAGCTTTGCTCAAAGCAGAGAACAACTCTTCTCCCCAGTCTTCAGTCAACTGCAACAGGAACTCCATCACATACCCACCAAGCCAAAACCAAGAAAATCCACACCAGAACTAAAAAGATAATTTTTTTTTGTAAACTAAACCAATACTACATCAATTTTCAGTGTGATGCTCTAATCTATTGACCACTATTACCTGTCCTATAACTCCATCGCACTTGTCACCAATCAAAGCAATGATGTCTTCAATAGACAGTATCGTTTTCTTCTCAGTACATATCTGGAAAGCATGTGCAAGACAAACAATGAATCAAAATTTTAACCATACACTAAACTATGACATCCTCAGAAGATGTCTCAACAAAAGCAAGGAACATGGTATAAAATGAAACATGGGAAGTTTGATTACTTCAAGGCGACAATCATTCTGAATGAGAAGATTAATCCAGCGAGTTCCAGGCATTGATTTTGTGCTGATAACTCTGTATTTGCCATTTGGATTCCATACCTCAATGGACACTGGCTTGGCCATGAAGCCAACAAGAGTGTGAAGTGGCTATGGATAGTGGAAGTTGAGGTTGTAATAATTTCAGTTGGTGTTTGCTTATAATGTTAGATACTGGTAATCCAGTGTGAAACAGCACAACATAGTAATTTATTTGTGTCCAATAACATTGGTGCATGCAGAAGACTTTGACCTTTGAGATAAAGTGAACACAGAACACAATAGGATGAGGCTATGAAAAAGAGATGAGTTCAAGAAATTGCAGTGTCTTTGAGCCTCTCGTTAAGATAATGTCCATTAAAGACAAATATAACCTTCTGTTTGTGGCTCATAGCTTCATACAAGTGCTTCTTCTCTATCCTTTGAACTTCAAAAACTTTTCATATTTATTAATTTTGTATAACTATCACTTAGTTCTTTCTATTAATGTTTAATTTAATGTATAAACATTATTTATATTCAATTTAACTTAAAATAAATTTAGTTTTTTAAAAAGTAAAAAATAATTCAGTTCAATTCTTTTAGTCTTTTCTTTTCAGTTCATTTTATTTAAAACATATTGAATATTAGTTAATTTTAAATTAAATTGTTGTTATTAAAGAGTTTTTATCTCGACTGATTGCAAATATATAAAATAAAAATTAGTCTATTTTTATTATTCTATTAAAAAATTTAATCCATTTTCTGGTCTTTCATTTTCAATAATATATACTATTTACTGAAATTAATATACTTCAAGTTAAATAAAATCACTACAGTAAAACTCTTATTTTTCAAGTCTTTCAATACCTCCTTAAAACAAAAAAATTTACTGCAGTTATAATTTAACTATATAACAACTATAAATTTAATACCTATTTGTTAATAAACTGTTAACAATCGTATATAGGATTTTAGAATTTAAAACATAATGGGAATTGGGTTTAAACCTTTATACCATGCTAGTTGAATCATATGGTGAATCAGAGATTTTATATTTTAAATGTGAATTGTTTAGTGTAGTGAGATTCATAAATATTTAAAAAATATAATATAAAAATATAATTAATAATTATAGTCATGTTTAAAAAAATGATTGTATTACTAATCATATTATATTAATATTATAATGGTTGGATTTGACTAGATTATATGGTTTCACTATTTTGTTAAATGAAAAAAAATTAAAATTAAAATTTTTATAAAATTAATTCAAGTGATCAGACCCAGTTCACACCTAAATCCAAAATAAAATCTAAAATGTCATACTGGACTATTTGCGATTCATACGATTTGTGATACAATTCACATACGATTTGTGATACAATTCACATTATACAACTACGATACAAGAATAATAACAATTAATCTTATGGTTCATATCATGAGCATCTGAAAACGTAGTATTGGTATTGTGAATCGTATTATACTTACTATCATACTTTATACTATTAAAAATTCTGAAATATTCTAAAACCTTCTTTATTATAAACCTTTAGAAATACAAAAGAACAAAACCAGAATAATAAAGTAGATAGGTTTCAAAAGTAATTTTTGGAGAGATTCAAATATCAATCACAAACATCACTCTATGAATGCTAGAATGCTAACTTCAAACAGAATCTTCTTCTTATCAATCAACTCTAGCACACAAACATCTCCACCCTTCAATCTGCATTCTCTCATAAAATCATTCCAACCCACAGTCAATCTACTGTAAGAGTCTAGCTTCACATTCCATGATCTCTCCCCAAGTTGCAGGATCACTTCAGTTGCATTAGCAATACCGTGATTCTTGAAGAAAATCTTTGGAACATTCTGCACAACACACAAAATCTAATTAGTCACAGCAAACATGTTTACATGCCTAAAACTTTATTCTGATCAATCCTACCAGAGAATAGAGTTGCTTATCATTGATGCAGACACTAAAGTGATTCTCTACTGCCATGTTGTTGCATTTAGGAGTTTCACAATCTAAAAGAATAAAAACAAATCAAAAGGTGAAGAAATATGAAGAAACATTTAAAAAAAGAACAGTATTTAAGAAATACCAATAACCTGAAAACTTAGGAGAACTTGGTTCTTGTTTCACATTATAAATATCAACTCTATAAATATGAACTCTGAATGAAATTCCAGATTTCTCAATTTTCTCAAAAACACAAACATCCCCTATTTGCAAGTTATGATCTTTTGCAAAATGATTCCAACCAGAAGTAAGATTTATTTGACGACTGGAATTATTCCTATAAAAATGAACAAGCCAATGTCGGTCTTCTTCAGATGTCCAAAGAGTAACATTGTCACTGTGATGCTCCTCTTCTTTTGTAATGATATTACCCGGCATCACCTGTGTTAAATTAAAAATCAACAAAATTGCACATTAACCAGAAAAACTCATGTAAATTGCTTATGAATTCATATTTTCATTGAAACTTGTTAATAACTGGATTTTAAGTCTAACTCAACTTCATAAAATCGATGCATATTAATCTCTAATATATGTGAGATCTCCAATAAAACCAATGCATTATATAAATCAGTTATATAGCAAAACATATCAGAATGTGTATTACTATGCATCTGATTTGTTTGTTTATGAGAGAAGGGTACCATAATATTTCTTTGAATATATGATGGAAACATTTCACGAACGAAAAAGCGATTCTGAGATTGGAAAGATTTGGCTCTCTCCAGAGCAGTGCCACTTTCAGCTGGAATAGCTTTTTCCTTAGAGTTTGAAGATTTCATACAGGAAAAACTTTTTCTTTTTCTACCTGTTCAAACATTAGAGTGAAACAAAAGAACAAAGGGTGACAACAATCTTCAACATTTTGAAACAGAACAGGAAAAAAAAAATGAAGTTTCAACATCCCACCTCTTGTTTCAACTTGTGTACCATGAAAATCAACCTTGAATCTTTGAGATTCAGCTCTCACATTCTCAACATCTTGAGTGATATCAGGTTGGTTTCTTCTGTTGTTGGCTTCCACCTTCTTGGAGAAATGAGAACCTGGTAAAGAAGATTCTGCCTTCTTAAACTTGCAAGAACAGGTACCATTCTCTGCATCATCTAACTTTGCTTCCATCAAAGGGTAAAAAATTTCCAAGCCACTTTGATCAAGTATCACCACCTCAAACTGAGACACACCCACATATTTGAAGACCAAGAGATTACCTTGGTCCAAAGAATAAAACTCTACAAATTTCTTCCAGTTTTCAATCAACCAAATGTCAACACCAATTTTTTTCCATTTCACTTTCCATTCACCACCTTTGGGAAGCAGAAGGAGCAGTGGATTTGACATATCTTCCCAATATTTACTCACAAAACTTCTAGGTATTCTCTGTCATGAAACATTCATCAGTGTAACCATTCAATAACATTAACATGATAATAAGCTAGAGAAAAGGAAAATAAGAGTCACCCCTTCCAAAATCTTGACTCAAATACTTGAAAAATGAAAGATTTTAAGAAATGTATGAATAAAATGGTGCAAAGATGAATCTATGTGAAATAACTTCATCAATGAGACTATATCTTGCTACAAATAGACATTTTAATAAGGAGTAGAAGAATAGTAACCAGATCTCCATTTCTAAGTGTGTCTTCCTCTATCTTCTTGAAGAAGTGAATGCCACTATCATCACCAGAAGACATTGTTCAGCAATGGAGTTTACTTAGGCTCAATCACAGTATCAACTTTTATATGTTAAACAGTTCAGATATCTTAAAAATAAGGAAAATATCTTTTGATAATTTTGGAATTGTATATTCATTTCATATAACAGTAAATGTAAATAACTGTTCATCTTTTCAAGTTCCTTATTAATTATTTATTGGTAAGAGTAAATACAGCATACCTAACCAATGAACTATGGTTATTCTTGACCATTAAGTTTACATCCTCCATCAAATTATTTTCATTAAATGTTTTAAGAATATTATTAAGACATTTTAAAGGTTGATAATAAATAATTATTAAGTAAATAATGTTAATGTTATTATGATAAATAAAATATTAAATAGCAATCAAATTTAGAGACTAATAATAATTAATCACTATATTAATTAAATTAAATATTATTTTAAAAATTAAAAAATATTTATATAAAAAGTGTTTTTTATTATTAATAAAAATTTATAAATGATTTTTAGATTGATATTTATATTAGCTAGAAAGATTTTAGTTATTAATATTAAGTTACTTTCTAAAGACTAATATAAATTAATTTAAAATATAAAATAAGAAGTATATCAAAATATATATATATATATATATTATGCAATTGGTTTGTATCAGATTGATAAATTTAAAATATTTTTATAGATTATTTATTTATAAATTATGTACAACTTTTATTTTTTCTACATATATTTATTTTTAATTATAGATTACATATATTATACACGTATTGTTGAATTTTAATTGCTATCTAGATTTAAAAGGTCCAATGAATTTAATGTAATCAAACTACTATTTTAAAACAAGTTTTAAATTTGTAATATTGATTTAAATATTTAACTCTACACCAGTTGGTCTTTCAATTTTTAAAGTAATATTATTTACTAAAAAAAATCTAAATTTTTATGGCTATTCAATTCCACGGTGGTCTTTCATTGTGTATTCTTTTCTTTATCTTTTTTACGTATATAATTTCAAATTTATTGACCATATACTAGTATATCTTATTTTTAAAAGTACACCATAAATATATTAATAATTATTGTAAGTAAATATTAGAGTCTTTCAACTTTAAATCAAATATATTAAAAATGTATCACGAATTTTTTGTTTGCATTAATTTAACTTATAGCTTTTTTTTTGCCTCTTGCATTTTACAATACAAATATTTGGAGTAGATTAATGATTTTTTATTTTTTTTATACAACACAGTGAACTATTGTTTTAATTTAGAATGTAGAATTATTGAAAATTTTAAGTAATACAAAATTATTAAAGGCTGTAAAACTAAATTTTACAAATATTCTAAATAACTAACTTTTACAGTTATTGAAATAAACTTCACTATATAATAATTGAATGAACTTAACCAAAGTACTTTAAATTACTTTTTTTAATCATACAAGGTTATATATTTGTATAGTTACCTAAAAAATGAGAATGTGTTGGTAATTGCAGCTAGTAACTATTATTTGGAAAACTCCAAATAACTTGAAACTTGAGAGGATATAATTATTCTGAGTCAAAATTTGAAATTCCCCATTTCATAATTTTCTGTAGAAAACAAGTTAAAACATTCATCTTGGTAAGCATTTCTTCTTTTTAATTGCAAAGAAAAAAAAAAGTAAACAAAAAAATTTATAAGATAAAATTTACTTAAAAGATCAACATTCACTACAAACTACAAAGTTTATATATGTACATGGCAAGACTCTGAACATGAAATTTGAACACAAGACTTCTTATGAACATAGCAAAACATGAAATTTGAACACAAAACTTCTTATGAACATAGTTCAATCTATGCACCTTGCAACTCTAACTTGGAAAACAAACGTGTCCTTATCAACCAGTTCAAAATTACAGACATCACCAACATTCACTTTGCATTCACGCATGAACTTGGACCAACCAGAATAACATAATTTGTGACATTGATTCTCTGGATAATGTTCTAGCTTCACAGGCCATGTTCTATTCCCTACTCTCAGACCAACCTTAGCTGCATTCTCCATCTTATGATTTCTGATGAATTGCTCTGGTATGCACTGTTCATCACATCAAATAAAGTGAAATTAGTTAGTGATGGCTAAGATTCTTGCATGTGCAACACATCACTAATTTAGTTATTCATACCACAGTCTTTAGCACACTGAGGGCAAAGTGATTCTCTGAGATTTCATTGTTGCATCTACGAAATCCTGAATCTAACAAGAACAAAAAGAGCACTAAATAAACATCATTAGAGAAACATGTCTAAATGAAAAACAGACAAAAAGAACATAAGGGTACCATAAAAAACATTCTTTTGAACTCCATCACTGCCTCTGTCAGCAGAACTCTTTTGAGGCCTAGTTTCTTTGCTTTCATTTGCTTCATTGTTATCAAAAGCTTATTCATAAAAAAATGCAATTAAAAAAGCATTTGGAACATTAAAACACATAGTAGATTTGTTGTTGAAATACCTGAGAAGTTGGAAGGACTAGATTCTTGTGGATCACGGTAAATAACAACTCTAAATGAAAGTCCTGGATTCTTAATTTTCTCAAACACACATACATTTCCTTTTTTCAAGTTATTGTCCTTCACAAAATTAGCCCAACCAGAACCTAGTGACACTTCTTTCTTGCTTCTATAAACATTGACGTTCATATCCCAAGTTTTGTCTTCAGAAATCCAAACACTAACTCTATGATTTTCCTTTCGTTCCTCAACTGTTACGAAATCAGCTGGCATAGTCTATCATAACAATGTTAAAGTAAAAAGATCATTATCATAGCAAAATTTTGAAAGTATTTTATATGAATTGTTTGTTTGGTGAGATGATGTACCAGGAATTTCCTAATGATGTGTGATCGTTGCATTACACGAATGAAGAAGGGATTCTCTGAGATGAAAGACTTGGCTCTCTCTAAAGCAGTGCCACTTTCAGTCTTAACCTTGGATCTTGAACATCTTCTGTTTCTTCTTCTACCTGTCAGCAAATCAAAGTCACTCACAAAGAAAAAGGTGAGAATATCTTCAAAGACTTTGAAATGGAATAAGAAAAGATTAAAGTTCAACATCCCCACCTCTTTCATCAACTGTAGTCCTTTCAGATTCAGCATATTTAGTTTCAACATCTTGTGTTGGATAGCTATTAGGGTTCTTCCTTGGGTGGATTTTCACCTTCTTAGTAGAAGGAGAAGATGGTACAGAAAATCTTACTCTCTTACACTGACGAAAAGAGCTACCATTATCTGCATCATCAAAAGATCCTTCCATCAAAGGATACACTATCTCCAAACCATCATGATCAAGGATCACAACCTTGAACTGTGACTTTCCCACATATCTGAACACCAGAAGATGGTTCTGATCCAAAGAAAAGAATTCTGCAAATTTCTTCCATTCATCAATTAACCAAACCTCAGCATCCATTTTTGTCCAATTCACTTCCCATTTAGAACAGTTAGGAAGCAGAAGGATTAGTGGATTTGATATTTCTTCCCAAAATTTATTCACAAAGCTCCTTGGTATCCTCTGTCATAAACTTTATTGTCAATATAGTGTATTGCATTCTATAATTTGATGTTAACATAATCACAAATTAAAAGGAGAATTTACATCACTGTGATTCAGAAGATGAACATAGATTAATAAAAACATATGAATTGACTTGATGAGCAGCAATAAAAATGATTACCATCTCCCCCTTTCTAAGGGTGTATTCTTCAATTCTTTTGAAAAAGTGAATGTCACTGCCATACTCAGAAGTCATTGTTTAACAAATAAACCAGAGTTAGGTACCTAAGTTTCTTGAGTCCTTATGCTGATTTTGAAAGTTCAGAATCAATGTCCTATAAATACTTTAATAAATTGCTTATTTATGGCATAATTAATCTTTTCTTTGCAACTTTTCACCTTTCCCAATCCCCTTGTACTTTTACTACTTGGTAATCCAAAAGATCCTAGAAGAAGTGGTGAATATTTTTCACTTTTTAAATTGGAGAGTCTTCCACCCAATTTTTATATGTGATTTCCCTTTAGTTATCTTTTATAGCATACTCTTATTAATAGCAGTTTTAAAGGCTTACCATGAACAACTAAAATTAAGTTTCCTTTAAGAAACTACTGTAATTTGAGTAAAATATTACAAAAAATGAATTATTCTTTAATCCACGATTTCATTAATAAAAAAATTATAATAGTTTCATGACGACAATATTCAAAATATCATATTATATTAACCAATATCAGTACTGGTGAATATAAATACAGTAACATCTGTATTTTCTTTCACATGCAAAACCTTTCAGTTATCAGTATCTTCAGTTAACAGAACAATGCAGTAGCAATTCCAATACATGATATCATCAAGATTCTTTCTTAGTTTATCTATTCGAACTTAACTACATAATCCAAAAGTGAGTTTCCACATTCTAATGAAAACTAACATTCCTTCTAAATTGACCAAGAAAAATGGTGTGGATTATCTTTGGCTTTTGAAAATATGAACTCTGAAATCAGAATCATTTCTGAAGATGTGTTCAAAGATACAAACATCTCCTGCTTCCAAATCATTCTCCTCTGCAAACACTCGCCAACCACCACCGAGGCGTCTACGATCAGAACCCACCAACCTCAAACTCCATGATACTCCTCCAACTTCCACTGTAACATACTTCTTCCTCTTGTCAATGTAATCCTCCAAATTTGGAATATTCTGCACAACACAATCTTTTTCAATCTAATAGTACAAACAATGATCACAACTTCATAAGTACTATTCAGTTCATTTAATCATACCAGCCTGTACGATGTCAGATTATAAGATCTTATGACAACAGTGAAAAATGGATTGCAGGAGATGAACTTTCTTGCCAACTCATTAGCCCTGGCTTCCCTTGGCCAATTCAATGATAAATTTCCTACAGTAACCTCATCATCAGCATATAAATCTACATTGAAAATTAAGTTTAACTATACTAAATTATATACTATTTTAAAAACTAAAATAAATCAGTATCTAATTAACTACCAACTAAAATAATCATGAATCCATGTACTTTGAAAAGGAAAAAGCATTAATACCTTGAGCATGGTGGTCAGAATCAGGCCCTTCATCCAAGAGTTTAAATGATTCATCATCACTGTGTCCAAGGCTTTCACTCTGTTCAGGACTGTGAGAAGAAGGATATTGCATATCTAGGGAACTCTGATCAACTATGAGTACGTCAATCTCAGAAGTTCCATCAAATGTAAAGAAAACAAAGTAACCATGATCAAGGGAATAGTGTTCAACAAATTGCTTCCAACCCTTTTCGAACCAAATCTCACCCTTCTGTTTGCTCCAGTACACTTTCCATTGAGTACCATCTGGTGGCCGGAGAAACACTGGATTTGACAAGTTTTCCCCGTATCTGTTTGTGAACTTGTTGGGGATTTGCTGAGAAGAACCCTTTGGTTAATTAGTACATGTGATTACCTAATCAAACATCAAATACATATAATCTGTATATCTATATGTCAATGCAATGAATGAGACATGCAAATATGAAACATAGGTAAAGGTGAAGGTGAGAATGTTTACAAGCCTTTGAAGATTTGATTTAAGAATGGTCTTGAAGAAACGTATAGGCAGGATGGCATGGTCCATGGGAGGATGAGCAGCCATTGATGTTTGGACTCAGCTGCTCTTTCTGCTCTCTGCAACTGCTAAGAAACGTTTGATGTACAATGATGAATTTATTTTACATAAGAAACTTTTCATCTATAAATTTTCTACACACCTCTTGAATAAAAATATTTAATGTATAAAATATCTATATATTATATAATTATGAATTATATAAATTGACAACAAATATTTATATGTATTCATATTTTTTTTTAGAAATATGGTTTTTCTAGTTTAAACAAATTTGTTCATCATTTTCATAATCATAATAAAAATAATTTTTTGTAAAAAATAAAATTTTTAAAAAATTATTATATTTATCCTTTTTAAAATTATGTTAAAAACATACTAAAATAATTAGAAATTTAATAATATTTTTTGAATTGAACACTTCATTTATAAGTATCTTATGAGTGTCTTACAAGTGTCCATATCAATACGTATGTCCAATACCGATACACCATTTAATAAAAATATCTCATAAAATGTCTAATTTAAATGAATTTATAACATAGTACGATTTTAATATAATTTTTTTTTTAAAAAAAAAATTTAAAAAACTCAAATTTTTATTATAAATTTTAGTATGATTATAAAAATAAAAAATAAATATTTTTGAATTAATTATGAAAAATATTTTGTACTTAAAAAAAATTCAATTAAAATTCAATTATATGTATTTTTATATATTCTATCAATATCTGTGTACATGATATATAGGTGTTATATGTAATATAATTAAAATAGAAAAGTTGTCTGAGATTTATTTTGAAGTGAACATAATTGGACTGAGAATGCGTGTGTCAGAGTGCAGTAAGTGCAGGTACTGTTACTTCTACATTGTCATTATCAACTCTCAGAATATATAGATTTTATACTCTCAATAATTCTCATTATTTCCACTCTTTCTGCCAAAAATCTGAACCATTATTCTAGTCATAATCGATCACTAAATTCAGATGACGGATGCAAAGAACATATTCTCCAAAATATTTTTTTTTTGTTTTAATTAGTGATTGAATTTGGATTGATTTAAAAAAATGAATTGTTTAAATTAACATAAATAAAATGTAAAAAAAATATATTGAAAATTTTATGAATGTATAATGCGTGTACATAATTGAATGTTTTTCTAATATAATTAATAATTGTTCTTACAGCAAGGACCAAGAACACTAGAATAAGGTTGATAAGATCAACTCCTTTACAAATCTTCCGAACTTGGGCTGGACTCTCTCGGCTTCTCCTCGAGTTGGGTTCTCGGCTTCTTCTCGGGTTGGGCTCTTACGGCTTCTTCTCGAGTCGGGCTTTCGGCTTCTTCTCGGGTTGGGCTCTCGCGGCTTCTTCTTGGGTTGGGCTCTCGCGACTCCTACTCGAGTTTGGCTCTCGGCTTCTTCTCGGGTTGGGCTCTCGGCTTCTTCTCCTCACAGGTGGGTGTGTGTACCTGCAAGGCGCTCCGATGCCAAAGTCAG
>Ga0123342_1006712_pt1 | contig 15759 bp, 8 predicted proteins | sample Turbeawhitnodule_FD_89960 | JGI IMG/M metagenome (GOLD analysis project Ga0123342, IMG submission 89960) | Root nodule microbial communities of legume samples collected from Mexico - Turtle bean Mexico white nodule | ecosystem: Host-associated > Plants > Roots > Nodule | place: Mexico: Nepantla... | reverse complement strand
TTAGTTTGAAAAACACTTTTCAATTAAAAGGATTGAGAATGCTTAAGCTTTGGATTCAATCAAGAGTGGATTTACACAGATAATCTACCCCAGATCCTATCTAAAGACAGCAAAGCAACAACAAGCACATCCAGCCTTCCATCAACCTTCAAAGGGTTTGGATTCTTCAAAGCTTGAACACCCTTGATTCAACACTACTCTCCGGCATAGGCTCAATAGTCGTCGACAACAATCCTAACAAGGAATCATAATTCAGCCACACTTATGTCTATTATATCTAAGGAGAAGAAACACTAAACACTGGTGCAGAAAGGCAAAACGAGTGCGGCTATTTTAAATTTATAAGGGCGGCTCTATAGCCACATTTGATCAGCACGCACTTGTAAATCGAAGAGATAAGAGTGCGGCTATATAGCCGCACTTATAAATACCATTTATAAATGCGGCTATTTCTTAAAGCCGCACTTGTATATGCCAAAACATTTTTAAAAAAATTAAAACACCGTCAAACTTGTGTGAAGGCAACGTTGATAAAGAGTGGCACAGGAGCGTCAGCAACGACAACGACAGCAGAAGCGGCGGCGGAAAGGGAAGCAGCGACGGAGCAAACCAAAAAACCCACAAGAACCCACGAAGGCAATGAAAGAATACTGAGCAATGCAAGAAACCAAACATTGTAAGAAAAATGAAAAAAATTATACATGAAGAGTGGCACGGGAGCGCTAGTCACGACGGCGACAGATAGGGAAGCAGCGACGGAGCAACGAATGTCAGCCAATGAAATAGTGCTTTGAGACCACCAATGCAAGGAAAAAAACATATATAAGAAAAACAAAAACATCTATGCATATATTTGTGAAGATGAAGAGGAAGAAAGAGAGTTCAAGAAAATTACATTGGCACAAATGGAATGCAGATGCAGCAGAAAGAGATGAACTCAGAGTGCAAACGCGAAATGAAAGCAAAGACGAGAAAGAAAGTATGAAATTGTGTGTTGCGCGCTTCAAAATTTAGGGTAAAAAAGGATTTATGAATGCGGCTAAAGGTAAACCCGCATTCGTAAATCAAAACGCTTTGATTTACAAGTGCGGCTATACAAATAGCCGCATTCGTAAATCAAAATAATTTCAAAAATGCCACCGCATGTTTTACGAAAGCGGGTAGCGCAAAACCCGCACTAAATAAAGAGTACCCTTTTCTTCCTTTTGCACTAGTGAAATAAGGAACCATTTTCTTCTTACTCCAATATTGCTTCTTTCATCACCTTATTGCCCCAACTTTGGTCACAAGTCACTTACCTAGCTCGAAAATAACTATGTGTTTATCACTGCTTTATATATCATAAATAATTGCATTATCTGTCATATGTGGGCTTCAAAGCCATGTGTGTTCTTGGCTAAAGATTGCAAGAACATATTGCGATGAGAAATTAACTTTATTACTTCTCACTTTCACGGTGAATTAATTATTAAATACATTTTAAAATAAAGACCTTAATTTAAAATATTTCAAAATATGAGAATTAAATATTAATAATTATAACTAAAACTAAAATTGCACATAGATATACATACATCAAAAGCTAAAACAAAATAAGTCAGGTTTTTTGAAGTATGAGCTCGTAACAAAAAATAATTAGAAATTATATAAACCAATTACCATCAATCATAAGAAATATGTAAATATTGTTGAAATACTTATTATCCAATATTAGTTGTTGAAATACTTATTATCCAAGATTAGTTGTTGAAATACTTATTATCCAAGGTTATTTTGCTGAGTTTTAAAATAAATTTTGAAACTTTAGAAAACTTATTTGTAATGTAAAGTTAGACTTTCAAAATTTTAGAGAATTTAGTTATAAAATATATTAAAACTATATAGTTTTTAATTATTTATTTATAAATAGATTTAATTATATTTATTTATTTATTGAAGTTTGAAAAATTTGGAGTGTTTTGTTGAGGTTCTACAATAAATCTTTAGAATTTAACGAAGGTTAAAAAAACCTCCGTTATTTTATTGGAATTTTATAATAAACCTTTGAAACTTAACAAAGGTTAAAAAAACTTTCGCTAATTTGTTAGGTTGTAGAATAAACCTTTGAACTTAGTGAAAGTTAAAAAATATTAATTATTTTGCTGAGATTTTAAAATAAATATTTAAAATTTAATGAAGTTTAAAAGAGTCTCCATTATTTTATTGAGTTTGAAAATAAACTTTTAAAATCTAAGCAAGGTTAAAATAAATAAAAATAATCTCTATTACTGAGGTTTTAAATTTTAAAACTTAGAAGTTGTTATCTAGCTGACATTCTAACCAAGTTTCTCACTGGTTTTCATTTCATAAAGCTGACATTCTAACCAAGCTTCTAACTGGGTTTTCATTTCATAAATTTATGAAGATGTTACTTAAACTACCCATACATTTGTTATTCAGTTTACTTGCATATAAATATTTCCCTGTATAGCTCTTTCTGTAAGATTAAAAAGCAATAATAAACTCTCTTTTTTCTTTCTCTTTCTCTTTCCATCCACTTACACGCACACATTCAAAAGATACCAAATTTTAAGGATACTAAAGTGGGGCAAGTCATTCATATTTATAAATATAATTAGTTGTACAATAATTACAATTGAACACAGGATAAGATCCAGTAAGATCAAAGGTGTTAAACTAAAATCTAACATCAAATCTCTGTTTATTTTATTAACTTAATTCCTTAAAATATGCTAAATACATTATTTATAGGAATAATTGGGTTCTAGTTAAAAATCATTAATGAATAAGATTAAACAATAATTTAACTATTATAACATTATTATCATCATGGTCATAACTATTCTAATAATAATTACTTTATTAACTTAATTCCTTAAACTATGCTAAATACATTATTTATACCTAGTTAAAAATAATTAATGAATAAGATTAAACAATAATTTTATTATTATAACATTATTATCATCATGGTCATAACTATTATAGTAATAATTACTATTATTAATATATATTAATTAAATTTCATTCTTATCACATAATATGATTGTACAAAATTCAGTATTCCAAAAATCTCACCGATTTTTTACAAACGGGTTTAATAGCAAATCCATACTTAATAAGGAGTATTTTTTTAATTTTTTTTTACACTAATGTGCCATTTTTATAATGTACACGTGCAAGGAGTGGTGGTTAAAGAAAGATAGTGATATCCATGGAAAGGTTTGAGCGTATAGGTGCATGGTCCCCACAGGTCCACTGAGCAGGGCAAATACAGCACGCAATCCATCTACATTATGTTCCTGCATGAGTCAGTAGGTTAAACGTACCACATGCTACTTTCTTTTCCTTTCTATCATGCTGCTACGCTGCCTAATTCATCATCATATACGTACCCCTTTCAATCATTGAGCATTATAAATATATATATATATATACACTGCTTGGATTCTCAGTTTCATCACACTTTTTTAGGTCCAAACCTCAAACCTCCAACATATATATCAAACCTTAGTAGTTAGCTATAGCAACACAAACGGTAGAGAAATTTACTGTTGTGAGATAATGGCGGCTAAGGGAAAAAAACTCTCTTTCTCTCACTCTTCTTCCTGGTCGCTTCTATGCTGCAGAAATGGTATTTCTGCAACTTCATCAGCACCAGAAAAAGAAAAAAAGAGTGATGAGCTAAGCAAACCCAGTTCAAGATCAGGCAATTACAAGAAGCCAGGGGGATGGAAGGCTATGCCTTTTATTTTAGGTATTGCTTTGTTATTTTTATTTCCTTCCATGATCATTTCACAAAGTATATAAGGTCAACTACACTTAATTTGATCGTTTTTGTGTGTGGAAATCTTACTAACTTAGTTGTTTGGATCTTTAATGTCACAGGCAATGAAACTTTTGAGAGGTTGGCAGCATTTGGTTTGTTTGCTAACTTTATGGTGTACTTAACGAGAGAGTTTCATTTGGATCAAGTTTATGCTGCAAACATTCTCAACCTATGGAGTGGCGTTACCAATTTTTTCCCTTTGATTGGCGCCTTCATTTCTGATGCATATGTTGGTCGCTTCCGAACTATAGCTTTTGCTTCCTTTTCTTCTCTACTGGTACTGCTTTCTTTACCTCTCTTTATATTTTTTTTACAGAGTCAGCTAGTTTTATTATATTTTTTTTATCAGAAAAAAATATATTAAATGAAACTAATGAGGTACTCGAATCCTTTTACAGCAAAAACAATACAAATGAATTTGACACTTTTTTTCCATTTTTTCTTTTCATTGTTATATGAACTTCTGACTCTGGAGAACACCATTGCTAATTAGCTGTAGCATAACCCTAGAGCTGTTAAGTTCATGATTTTTCATAACGTTTAATATTTTTTCTTTTGAGCAGTGATACATGCTGTTCACTGTTTCTAATCATCATATCAACCCTCATATATATAATTTATTTAGTTATGTTCTCTTTTTAACTGTGTTATATCATCTATCATACTTCTTTTTTGTTGTGTGTCCGCTTCAAGTAATTTATGACTCACAAATTATTTTATTTTTTATTTGCTCAGTGGTCTTTTATTTACGATTTTAATTTAATATATATAACAGTAACTTTATTGGTAATTACCAACCCCCACAATTTATTTCTTTTTTCTTTTTTATTGTTTTATATCATCTATCATACTCACCTTTTTTTTGTCTTTATCTCTATCCTCTTGGGTGTCTAGTAGATATAAATAATTTTATTTCTTTTATTTGCTAGTTGTCTTTTTACGATTTTGATTTAATATAAGCAGTAACTTTATTGGTAATTGTTTAGTCTCTCGAGGCAATTTAATATTTAAAAGAAAATCGTGATTCTTTTATGATAACTTGTACATATATTATTATTTTATTTATATTACTATTATCATTTGAAGATAATAGTTATTATTGAAAAGGTTGTGGTTGATTTTGAAAAGGTGGTGCAAAATTATCATTTTCCTTGAATTAGTATTTCTAAATTATACAAGAAAATAAAATAATTGAAGTGTCAGGCAAAACTTTTTGATGTGGACATAGCGATGAAAGAACAAATAATGCTGTAGAAAAGTTGCATATGAATTTGTTATATAAATAATATAACTCTCTTTCACCAAAACAATTGACTCTTATATTTACTTTTAAATTTTAATGAACTAATACAAGAACATTTGGTTATACCATAACACTGAAATTTTTAAATCAGACACTGCGTAGAGTCACTGGAACCGTGGATGGAAACATTGAGAGAGAGACAAATGAATTAGAAAAAAAAAAACCATTGATAAATATAATTGCATAACTTATCGATACACTTGAAAGACTTTAAATTAAAAATATAATCATACATTTCTGTGCTGGATATGTGTGTTTTTGTCAGATGTTTCATTGTACATTTGATATATATATAACAAATTTACTTGTTTTTCTCCAAGAATAAAATATTCATTTTCTTAGAGTTAGTGTTGAAGAGATAAAAAAAAAAAATATCGCCGAAGAAGAAAAATATTTCTAATATAAAATCATTAATTAATTCTTTATGAAAAAAAATACTTTTACTTAAAGAATACCATATAACCATTTCCTGCATGTTATCCCCGTCTTCATATTTTATTGCCAGTCTTTATATTTTATTTTTTATTAATGTCTTCATATTTTATAGTGCAACGTGATAATGGAATTGGAATGTTCTAATTAATGAAATTAAATTAGTCCACTTGAACTTAATTTAACCGTAGAGATGGAGAAAACTATGTGCATAAGTGAGTTGATAAATTTGTAATTGAAAATATTTTGTAGATATTAAAATAAAGTTTATTTAAGGCTTAATTATTTTTTCAGTGTCTATATTAAAAAAAAGTTTAGGTTGAGATTATTGATCATATTGAATTATTTAAAAAAAAATTAGGATCACATTGAATTTTTTAAAAGAAAGTTACAAAAATTAAATTTTATTAAAAAAATTGGAACTGGATTGATTTTTTTAAAACCTCAAAGATTAAATTAATTTTTAATCTTTAATATAGAAATTAAAATATTTAATTAAACTTTTATAAATCTAACTTATAAGGTATGTATATATGAATCCGTTGTTCATTATTTGGAGTTGACAAGTCAGACTTATGCATCTACATTTCTCCTTTCAAACAAATCATTTCATAGATACGATCGGTGTAGCGTGACAGGACTGGTATCTTTTGTGTTGATTTCTATTTTGGATTTTTGTTCCATAAACAACTCCAAATTCTCCACTTTTTTTTATCACAAAATTATTGAATAATATTTTATATTTTAAAATGTCAATTTTTATTTAATATTTTAGAATAAATGAAGAATTTAATTCCGGAAATGGTATCTCACTTTCATATTAATCATTAACAATAAGAATAGTACAAATAAATTTCGCAACTTTTTAAAAATTTAAAACTATTATTTTTTTAATAGTCAAATAATGTATTTTAAAACTGAAAAAAAATAAGGACTTAAATTTTATTTTCTTAGTTTTAAAATTAATGAGAGTGGGATAAAATTTGAAAAACTAAAGTAATAATTTACTGAATAATGTAGCATAAGAAAGTATAAGAAAAATTATAAGGAGTGATAAGAAGATGTAGATGGAATTTTGTAATGAAATTTGTGATGACAGGGAATGGTGATGGTTACTCTAACAGCATGGTTACCAAAGTTGCATCCTCCATCGTGCAGTCCTCTTGAACAAGCAGCGAAACAATGTGTTAGAGCTAGTACAACTCACCTAGGTGTTCTACTCTCGGGACTTTGCCTTTTAAGCATAGGCTCTGCTGGCATAAGGCCATGTAGCATTCCTTTTGGTGTGGATCAATTTGACCCCACCACAGATGAAGGCAAAAAAGGGATCAATAGTTTCTTCAATTGGTACTACACCACCTTCACAATCGTCTTGTTGATCACTCAAACAGTGGTTGTCTATATTCAAGACTCTGTTAGCTGGAAAATAGGTTTTGCCATCCCAACCCTCTGCATGTTTTGCTCCATCGTTATGTTCTTTGTGGGAACAAGGATCTACGTGCATGTGAAGCCCGAGGGAAGCATTTTCTCTAGCATTGCACAAGTTCTGGTAGCTGCTTATAGAAAGAGAAAACTTGAGGTCCCTACTGAGAAGCAACTTGATGGGGTTTTCTACGATCCTCCACTTGTTGGGACTCGTTTGTTGTCAAAGCTACCGTTGACCAATCAATTCAGGTAAGATAGATTAAATATATCTCTATCTTTAAGGTGCAGTGTCCAACGTTTCATTTACAAAAGCTTTGTGTATATTATTATCATGGGTGCGTGTGTCATTATCCTACATATCATCATTGACCAATAATTGAAGTTGCTAACAATATATAGTAACATTTTTTATACAGTAATTGTTTCTAGAACTTGGGTTCAACTTTTGTTTGGTGGTGGGAAAGTGATAGCTAGAGAGATTATTATATAAAATAAACATGTTGTGATTAACAGGAGTTGATTTATATTTTAATAGGGCTTTGAATAAAGCAGCTGTAATAATGGAGGGGGAGCTAAACCCTGATGGGAGTATAGTTAACAAGTGGAAACTAGTGAGCATACAGGAAGTGGAAGAGGTGAAGTGTTTGGCAAGAGTTTTCCCAATTTGGGCTGCTGGGATCCTTGGTCTCACTTCCATGGCACAGCAAGGAACATTTACCGTGTCACAAGCCATGAAAATGGACAGACACCTAGGACCCAAGTTCCAGATCCCAGCTGGGTCACTTGGGGTCATATCATTCCTCACCATAGGTTTGTGGGTTCCATTCTATGACAGAATCATGGTGCCAGCAGTGAGAAAAGTGACTAAGCTTGAAGGGGGAATCACTCTCCTCCAGAGAATTGGAATTGGCATGGTGTTCTCCATTTTGTCCATGGTTGTTGCTGCCCTGGTGGAAAAAGTGAGAAGAGATATGGCAAATGCAAATCCAAGTCCACTGGGGATTGCCCCCATGTCAGTCCTGTGGCTTGTTCCACAGCTAGTCCTGATGGGTATGTGTGAGGCATTCAATATAATTGGACAGATTGAGTTCTTCAACAAACAATTTCCTGAGAACATGAGAAGCATTGCCAATGCCTTGTTCTCATGCTCTTTTGCTGGGGCCAGCTATGTTAGCAGTGCACTTGTCACCTCTGTTCATCATGCCACAAGAACACATAGCCATCCAGATTGGTTGACAAATGATATAAATTCTGGCAGGCTAGATTACTTTTACTATCTGGTTGCTGGAATTGGAGTCCTCAACTTCATTTATTTTCTCTTTGTGGCTCAAAGATATCAATACAAGGGAATTGGTGACCTCCAAGATAAAGCTCAAGATATGGAGTTAGGTTCAAAAGGAGAATTAGATCACTATAGTGCTAAGAATGAAGTTTCTACATAATTATAAGTAGCAAGAACACACAAATTACATAACTATAAATCTAATGCTTAGAAGTTGCCATATGTAATAAATGTGTTTAATTTAATAACATTATAATAATCTTGTTTTGAGATCACATCTAAATTATTAAATATATTCAAACCAAACTTAAATCCAAAATCTTAAACTCTCTTTATAACTAAAGTGTTGAAAAATATTTTATAAATAAATCTTATTTAATGTTTGCATATCCAGCTAGAACTTATTTCCTAGATTCCACGGTTTAACATTGTCAACAACTTCTGTAGGAGTTGATATTCTGATAGAACATTTGCCTAATTTTTTTTTCATATGTTTGTAACTTTTTATCACAAACTTTAGAATTTAGAAAGATGCACAAAGAAAAAAAAAAAAGAGTAATGTCATCCTAAAGAAGATACTGGACGTAGCAGAAAGTGATAAAGAACAAAAGTTATAAAAATTATATGTATATATAGTGTGTCCTTTTCACTATGACAAAGCAACCTTCCACTAAGAAATTCTCCCCGCTTGCCTCAATTGAAAGTGTTGCATTACATACAACAACTTCACATCTTATAAGAGTCAAAGTTAAAGAATTTTTTTATATTTGTTTTCTTAAATTCTTACTTTTTGAAAATGTCTTTTAAAAATAAAATAGTCACGAAGCCACTAAACTTCAAATCAAATAATAATCAAATAATACCTTAACCGTAGTAATTAAAGTTGTTGTATGAAACAAATAATATAACTTGTCATTCAAAGTTATTGTATATATAGTAGAATAATATATTATATTATAATGGACTATCCTTTAATTCTTAATTAAATAATATGTGAGGTTAAGTGGGCAAGACACAAAATCAAATGTGTAACTTTGTCCCAATAAAATGAACAGTATTATATCTTCCTATAGTAAAGTGCGCCACAAGTGCGCCAAGCACAACATTATTTTCTTTATTTTTCTTTTTAATTTATTAAAAATGTATCAAATAAAAAGTGAATTCACTTAAATCTTAAACTGATAAAAATGTGAAAGATTCAATATTTTTTAGTGATCATAAAAATTATTAAATGATTGGAAGATAAAGAAGAAGTCTTCAAAATAATTATTTTGTTTACCTTTTAGAAGAAATAGTGGTGATTGTATTTTTCTGAGGAATTTTAATTTTCTCCTGTATCTTCAATTTTAAAACTTTAAAGTATAAGTTTGTAAAATTTTAAAACGTTTAATTTCTTGCATTCACTAGTAAAAAAAACTAAAAAAAACCAAGAATAACGATAATTTAAAAAAAAACCATCGTAACAAAAAATGCAACTGACATTTCTGTAATTATTTTAAATTTTCAGTGAGAATAGCGACAATTATCTCTATAATTGTCGTTAAAAATGAAATTGAGTACAATTAACTACGATTACTCAATTGAGTTGTCGTTAATAATAGAATTTGGGTACAAATAACGACGGTTACTCTATTGAACCATCATTATAAAACTAAATATAATTGAAAACCCTCCCAGTCCACGTTCGCACTCACTCTTTTTTCTCCCTCGCGCTCACTCTCTTCTTCTCCATTGAGCGTCACTTGCGACTCCATATCCGCGGCCACTGAGCTCTCCATTTTCGACGACACCATTCCTTGAGCTCTCCTCTCTACACGCAAAGCCTCCGGTCAACCCCACACCCTCGCGCTACTACCAAGCATCTTCTCTTCTCCACGCGCACAAGCAAACAGTTGCCTCTGACTTCGCGTGCCAACCTTTCACCTCCGCACGCCGACAACACCTTCTGCACACCAGAAACATCTTCCTTCCGCACACCGCCAACACCTCTACCATACACTGCCACTACGAATTTGGCTCCAGAAGGTTAGGATTTTTAGGGTTTAGGGTTTTAAATTTTTTAATAAATATTTGAAAGTGTGTGTTGATTAGTTAATAGTTTACAGTTTGTTGCAAGTTCATTTAGTAGATATTTGATGGAGGAGTCTTGACAATGAAGAGAAGAGTGATTGGAGTTAACAAAAATTAGCATGAAGAAACTTCAAACTACCATAACTTTTGATAGGAAAGTTGGATGGAGACGCGTAAAAAATAAAAGTTGTTCGAAATAAGGTAATGAATTGTGTGGCCAACTCCAAAGGGGATTGGAGTCCACCAAAATTCTAAAAATCCATAGTTTACTATTATTTTTTTATTTTTTAGTATTATTTAGGTATTTTTCAAATATTTTGAGGTTTTAGTTCTCATACTTACACTTGCCAGAAAATTCTGAAATTTTGCATGATGTTTCCTAATATAAATTAGAGATTTATTAAACCATTATAATTACATTACATCACAAATTTATTACTCATACATTACATTACATAATGTTATGTGTGAATTTTAACATGAAATCTTATTATTTTAGTGCTTATTATGGATATAACATGTTAAGTGAGAGGAAAAGTACAAGTGCAAATGTAAAGAAACTCACTTGGATGCACCTTAATGTAATCATGTCTAATACTTTAGAATGACATAAAAAATGTCCATATATTTATAAAAAAATTTGTAGACTTTCATATTTAAATTATGATATTACATGTATTATTGTTCTGAAAATTTTTATATTTTATGCAGAATTAAAGTGAGTATATAATAATAAAATATTTTTTAAGAAAAATACACTTATTACGACGTTTTCCACTGGAACCGTTTTTAAAAGCTAGTCATAAATACTTATAATGACGGTTCCAGACTAGAACCGTCGTTATAAGTATTTTTTTTATAATTTTTTTCATTTGTTTGGCACAATGACAGCTTTTACACATGTCGTTAATGCAGTTTTATAATGATGGTTCTAGAATCGTCTTTATATGACATTTTTAACCATCGTTAAAGGACTTTTCTTTAGTAGTGATTGACAAAAAAAATTAGTCAATTAATTAAAAACTAACATAAATATAACTTTTGAAATAGTTATTAAAAAAATAAAAATATTTTCATATATCACATTTTATTACTAAATATTGTCAATTCACTCTGATTCAATTCGGGTAATGATATATTGACAAGTCCAATTTTTTGTACAACCACATTACAACTCTTAATACTATTATTTTAATATTTTTTTATATCTTTTAATTAAAAATTTACTCTTTATTATATATATATGTTTATTTCTAAATCCATCACATCATAATTGTTTTTTTTTATCAGCAATGAATTAATAGAATAAAATGAGACACTTAAGGGGTGTCCCAATCCTTATACATACCATTCTCTATATTAAGGGCTCAGCAAAACAAAATTTTAAGCGCGATAAAAACTTTAATTACCAGAGACCCCCTCACCCCTTACAAACCCAAAAGGAAAAAACACATTAAACCAGCCCTACTAGAATTGCTTACTAAAGCTATAACCACATAAAAGAGAGCTTCCTTCACCCTATGCATAAGATTAAGCTGCCTGTGAATAGTTTACCGCTGAACCTCAGCTTACAGGCACACAAAATTGGAATTTAATTTATCAAAACAGCAAGCCACATGCATAAACTACTACAGCACATCACATTTAGGTTCACTTTCCATTCCAGCAGCATACCAACTCCTTCAAAGCTCATTGCATTGGTAAAACAACCAGCAAGTCCATTGCATCTTCATCAGGACGGGGAATGCACAAATACATCACCGGGCTAAGCAAAACCTGCTATATACAGCAAGGTAACAACCAGCAGGGCACCCTACTTCCCTACTTTTTTTCTGCGTTTGAAAAAAGTTGTACTTCTTCCTTCTTTCTTCATGTCATGATCTCTACTTTGATCCTGCATAACTCTTGCTTGCACCTTTGAAAGAAGCTACCTCGGCTGCCAGCAATTTATTTATAACAGCAACAACCATTGAGATAACTAGACGCACCAGCACTTCAGCGTGTATCTCCCTGCATCCCTACAGTTTGATTATGTTGTACCTGCACAAACTACAAACAAACGTTAATTAACAAAATTCTGGCAGCTGCTACTTGTTGTCTTTAAGTTTGTTCCGACACAGGCTTTCCTTCAAGATAGTCCCAGCATAAGATTTATTTGCCTTGACATCAACACCAACAGTTATGACATCATTGACAAAATAACCCTTAAGTGTAACCTTCTTTTCTTTAGTAAAAGCAGCATCTTGAGTTGAGCCTACATCCAAGTAATCCAACAACCCTTTTCCCTCCCAGCTTTGGCATCATATCAGAGTTGTATACAACTCCAAGAGTTGTCAAAGTATCATTTTTCAATTCAAAATTTATAATGTAGTTTTACTATGTAACATTTAAGTATCACCATATGTATACTTTTTTTATATTTTTAAGATTTAATTAAGTTTCAACTTCTTCATAAAGTTAAGTATTTATATTAAAAAAATTGAATATTGAGTACTCAAAATTTGTATTTTTTTTAATTGAGTGTTTATTCTTTAATTTTTTATTTAATTGAGTGATGTGATTATTATTTTATCATTTTATCTTGTTTATTTGTTTGTCTTCAAATTTTTTATTAATCATAAAGTCTTATATTTTTTAAGATATGGAGATAAGTATCATGTCCTTCAATTAATAAAAAAATTAAATGTCAAAGACTTCATGACTGCATTGAAAAATATAAAAAATTTGAGTATTTAATAACCTAATAAAAACTTAATTAAAATATTTAAATTTATAATAAAATTAAAATTTAATTGAGATAATTAAAGAAATTAATATGACCATCGCGAATGTACTTTCTCCTACTAGTTCAAGTTCAATTTACCCAAGAAAATAAAGCTTGTGTCATTATTGAATGGATAGAAACAGATAAAATTTATTCATACATATAATTTTTCAAATCCCTTTAAAAGAGAAGTGCATCCCACCATGTGAACCTATTACTCGCTTATTTTGGCTTTCGGCATGAATGGTCACTATCATGGTAAACAAAACCATGATTTCTTTGCCTGTTTGTAAATTATCGTGAGGAAGAAACAATAAATACTATATAATAGAAACATATGAAAAGAGACTATAAACACACACTTACTTTGAAAGACCAATAACACATTTGAGAAAAAAAAAATATTAAATTGACATGCACGTTGAATATAAAGTTTTTATATCGTATATAATTGATAAAAAAAAAACTTGAATTATAATTTGTATAATAGAAAAGACAACACAAGGAATATAAAACTGTCTCATGTAAAAGAGAAGTGGGAATCAAAAGAGGATTTGGAAAAACCATTGTCACTCCTCCTTGAATCATCCATTGAAAAGCATTCCATTTTGGACACAGACATCTTGGTACATATTCTTATTCTTCAATCCAAGAAGATCAAACAAAATTCATAACACAAAAACACCACACACTAAGCCATAGAACTACTCAAACCCGCACTAATCAAATCTTAGGATCTACCCACTTTCCCCACATGAATATGTCCACTTCATGGGATGGTGACTTGTGGATTGAACACTAGAAAAATATGGACAAACTACTCTATTCTTGTATGTGACACTCAGAGTATTTGTGGTGCAGCTGATCTCTTCTTCGTCAAAATGTGGAAGATGTGGTGGAAAATGGGTCCAAAGAATCTTCCTTTTCACATGTCTCACAGTTCCACTAACTTTACATGGTTGAATGTTCGATAGTCAGGTTTACATGTATAAGAAAATACATTTTTAGGAGAAATTGGATTTTTAAATGACATTTTGTAAAAAAAATAGATAATGTATAATGTTTATGCATTGTAATAAAATGTTTATGAAATGATTATATACAATAATTTTTATACAAATCATGTATAGTATAAAAAAATAAATAATTTTATATATTTTAAGTATATAATTATATATTTTATTCTTAATTTATTTTATTATATAAAAAATATACCTTAAAAGAATATTTCTTTCTTAAGATTAAGATCAACGACATATATGAAAAAAATATTTTATATATGACACATAAATACTGCTATTTTTTATAATTTTTTATTATAAAAAAGTAAACTAAATATTGACAAAAATTAAAATGAATTTACATATAACTTAATATTGTTTATACCACTTTTTTATTTTTTTAAAATTTTTTATATAAATTATTTTTAACCTTGTAACTTGTATTTAATTGTTTCTGGAAACGATTAATCCAAAAACACCAATTTATAATTTATGGGTTCGTTGTTACTTTTGGGAAATATTTATGTGTTTGGGGACCTCATCGTGTCAAAATAAATACAAATTTTCGTTCCTAAACTATTTAGTACTTTTGCGATATTTGGGAACACTATATAACAAAATTCAAATTTTTTTTTCTCATCAATCAAATAAGTGAAAATTAATTCTTATTTTTAGTTTTTAAATGTACTATTTGTTCATTTTTTTATCAATAATAAATATGATATATATATATATATATATATATATATATATATATATATATTGGATTCTTCCTTAGACTAAAAATCACTTTTCAGATCTTAAACCCACTACGTAATCCTCAAGAAAAGTGTGCAAATATCGACATAACACATATGCAGAGTATCTATACTTAGTTTCAGCATTTAAGATATCCATATAATTCTTCTAATTTGACTCAACTTCTATTTGTTTCATAGTATGAGTACATCCTCTGGGTTCAGCTTGGATTCTCTGAATACTAACGAATAATGAAGGTGTTTGCTTATATTTATGTGTAAAAATTTAAAAGTGTCAATTTGTAAAAATGAAATAAAAACAATTTCCTACATTATGCAAAGAAAATTAAAAAAATTTACATATTAATATCAAATTTACCTTCAATTATTTATTCAGGCACATATAAAATAATTAATTGTATTATAAATAAAATATTAAAAATAAAAATTAATTGTATTACACTACAAGAAAAATTGGAATTACATACAGCCACAATCTGTATGTAAAACAGATTTACATACGGATAAAAATCTGTATGTAAATCCTTTTAGTGACCAAAGAAGCATTAACCACTAGAACAGACAAGTTTTTTTATCATATTATCATTTTCATTATACTTATTATTATTAATATAATTTATACATATTAATATAATTATTAATAAAAATAATAACAAAATAAATTATATTCATATTAATAATAATAATAATAATAATAATATAAATTATATACATATTATTAATATTATTAATATTATATTCATATTATTAGTATTATTCATATTATTAATATTGTTAATATTTTTAATATTGTTAATATTTTTAATATTTTTAATATTTTTAATATTTTTAATATTTTTAATATTTTTAATATTTTTAATATTTTTAATATTTTTAATATTTTTAATATTTTTAA
>Ga0123342_1006711_pt1 | contig 15763 bp, 11 predicted proteins | sample Turbeawhitnodule_FD_89960 | JGI IMG/M metagenome (GOLD analysis project Ga0123342, IMG submission 89960) | Root nodule microbial communities of legume samples collected from Mexico - Turtle bean Mexico white nodule | ecosystem: Host-associated > Plants > Roots > Nodule | place: Mexico: Nepantla... | reverse complement strand
TCCGGTAGTCTTTTTTCAGATACATGATTACTTTTCGGATTACATAATCCGGAAGTCTTATTTAGCTTCCGGATTATGTAATCCGGAAGTCTTTTTTCAAATGAGTTTCCGAATTACATAATTCGGAAACTACTCTATGGGGGTGGCACAAGAAGGAGAAAAATGTATTTTCATGTTGTGTATGGAGGTGGCAGAAGAAGATATGGAGGTGCAGAAAGAAACAGTCCACATTTTTTTACATCTTGTCCATGCATTTGGCCCAGTTTCCACTATTTACCATTTGCGTTTTATATACACCACATTTTCTTTACAAGGCAATTGCTTCTTGCACCATATCACTGCACCCAATTCCAGGAAAAAGACGAAAATGCCCTTAAAAAAATAGAAAACATATAAAAATACATTCCAAACCCCCTTTTCTAGAACACAATAATCTCTTATGGATATACTTTTTTGGAATATATTATTTTCAATTCTAGATTTTCTTATTCATAATGGACTTTTGATTTTTGTTTCTGAATTTTTATTTTTGGAACACAATAATCTCTTCCGGATCTACTTTTCCAGAATGTATTATTTTCAATTCCAGTTTTTCATTTCCGGAATAAAGGATATTTTCAAAATTTGAAAATTTTGTTGGGTGCAGGTTCAGAAATGTTGGGTGTAGAAAGTCTTTGCCCTTTATGAAAAGCTTTACCCATTCAGTTGGCCCAAATTGTTTGCTCTTTGTCACTACCTTTAGTTTATACACCTCCCTATTTTTATTTTCCTTAAAAAGTTTGGGTCAGTTTGTTTGGCCCAACGATATGCTATTTCTCGTCCATTTTTACATATATAATCATCAACTTTTCTTCTGAAAATTAAAATATAAAATAAGAAAAAATATAATTTTGGTGCTACACCTGAATAAATTTTAGATATCTGTATGACCACACACATCATCATCTGATGTTTAATACAATTGTTTGAGTATTTGAATGATCGTACGCATAATCTTCTAATACTTTTGATCTTTAGATCTTTAGAACTGCATAGACCCTGATTTTCCATTGTGAATGAAAATATGTAGGAATATGGTTATTTCTTGTTAGGTCCAAATAAAAAATGTTCAAAATAGTTTCTTTATTTTCACATGCATTTTTGTGTCTTTTGAATAAAAAATAATCATTAAAAAAATCACATTTGTTTTGCATATTTATTTAAAGGTATCATCCTAGGACGAGCGTTGTAGGGTGCTAACATCTTCCCTACACGTAATCAACTCTCAAACCCTAAATCTAACTTTGCATAACAGTTCTTTTAGTTTTCTCATAGTTTTCCATAATAAACTATGATGACGACTCACTCATTTTTTTTCAAAGTTTTTTTTTGTCGTCCTGTCATGACCCTGGTTGCAACACTTATGCACTGTTTATTTCTAGTTATGCATTGTTTGTTTCTAGTCATGCACTTGATGTAGGGATGGACGAGCAAGCGCTTTTCCTGTTTGCATCAAGGTTTTTGGAGGCGAGTGCGCAGGTGGGCGAGTGGGATAGAAGATTTTTTATTCCTCTCAGATTTGCAAAGATGAAAGGTGATATCCACGTAGATATAACCATTTTACTCAAATACCTTATTAATTTTAACTATAGAATCAATTCTGGCTCAAGCATAACTCAAGAAAATTGATTCTCATTCCTTTGTAAAACACCCATAATCAATTTTGTTCTCTTTGGTGCCATTGAGAATTGATTCTCCTTGCATTTGAACTACATAGAGAATCGATGCTCTTACTGTGTTTCTTTTTTTGTTGGTTTTTTTAATTTTTAAAAATTTGTATTTATATTTTCTCTTGCTTTTCAAGTTAGATTTTGGGTGGTTGAAGTTGTGTAGTTGAAACCTAAAAAATATTTGATAGTACTTCAAACCTAATATATATATATATATATATATATATATATATAACTCATTATTTAAATATTTTTAATAAAAAGGGTAAATTTGTAAACTTACATTTTACACCTTTAAAAAAAATTATAAATTCTCTCTCAACTATCACATCACTCACAAATTTCAATAAATCATCCTCACAAATTCACTCTATCATTCCTCAATCTAAACAACCTCCCACATCCTCTATAATCCTCATAAATCCATTCCCTCCCATCCTCATAAATCCCTTCACCAATCCAAACAAACCCTTAAACTAAAATATAATGAGATTATATTAGTTGCCTAAAAGATTTAGGTCAAACCACCTACAAATATTAATAACTCAAATTCATTTGAAACTTGATTTTTGTTATAACAAACTAAGCAACCCAATTTTGACCAATGACTTGTTTGGATATTAACTTAGGCCCAAAATCCTATAAATGCACCTTTATTATGCAGGAAGTACTCACTCAATCTCATACTTACTAACTAAATACTTTTGTATTTCTCTAAGCTCTTACTAACTTAAGCGCAGAGAATCTTTTATAGGTGGATCTCCACTTGGTGTTTCATCAATACACTCAATAACCATTTAAAAGAAGAATCAAGTCACGCAAATGCTTGATTATCCACCTTAGACGGTTCCTGCTCAACTTCGGTAAGAACATTTGGCACCCACCGTGGGTTTGAGTAAAACTATTCCCAGACCAAAACTCTTATGGTATTCAGTAGAAGTTTTACTATCCCAACAACATCATCATATCATGAAATGGATCCATCCATCTTCCCTTGAAGCTCTCAAAGTTCATATGGAGACTATTTTCCAAAGGAATGAAGCCATCATATAAGATGTCATGTCGGTATGTATGACAAGTTTGATAAGGACATGAAACTTCTACACAATCAACATCGTGATAAGATGCAGGCCCACCATGACGAAACGCAGGTTGTCCACGAGCAAATTGACTTACTACATCAAGATTGGACCACACACCAGTTTGAACATAATTTATACAAAGTAGATCGTTGAGTCTTGTCCCGTTATTCCCGATAAATCGATCGAGGATATGAGGGTAATCATCTCGTGTTACTCGACAATAGAGGGTAACCACGAAATAGTGCACATAACAAATTCCAAACGACAATCAATCCTGAGCCCCTGGAAAAACGGTCAACTTAACACAACCAGTAGTCTACATCCAAGGGTTCGTCACACCTAAAGAATCACGATCATGTGATCAATAAATATTCTTTAAAGTTGTTTTGACTCCCCTTTGAATGCAGAGATGCGAGCCAATTTGGCTCGTTTTTACCCCTTCACACCTAAATTTATGAAAGCATGAATCCTTGATAAATGAAAGTGTTCGTGTGTTGAAAAGTGTGATCGCTCCTTGGACCTAGAAGCACATGTCAAGCCCTATCTCACTTATACCGACCTTATTTTCGAATACCTAAAAGTATATTGTCGGTTGTTTCCCACTACTCTCAAGGTACCAGCCCATGAATGGTATTATTCTCTCCCTCGAAATTCAATTGACTCATTTCATACTCTCTATATGAGGTGCTCAACTCAATTTTTTGATTGCAAGTTATTATGAAGTGGACTTTAAGCCTAACTCAACCTCATAAAATCGGCTTATAAGGTGAGGTTTGCACCCACTTATATACTATGAAATGTCCTTATCTCTAGATATGGAAACAAAATAGAATGACCTGCTTCACTGCGAGTCATGCCAAATTGTTGAACAACATTGCTAAATTTTCCAAACCAAGCCCTAAGAGACTGCTTGAGACCCTATAAGGATTTGCGAAGACGACATACCAATCCAGAAGACTCCCCTTGAGCAAAAAAACCAGGAGGTTGCTCCATATAAATTTCTTCCTGCAAATCCCCATTAAGAAAGGCATTTTTGACATCCAATTGATAAAGAAGGATAAAGATTAATAGTACCAATACCATTGATGGTACCCTATATCCATTGGTCATGGTAACCGAAGATAAATGACCCATAGTAGATAGGGAAGAGAATAAAGACTGATTACCAGTAATGTGATTTGTGGCACCTAAATCTAGAATCCAAGGGCCAATGGAAGTAAAGTGAGTGAGGCCAACAAAAGATGTACCTGAATGTGCAACAAAAGTAGTGAAACTAGGATTCTGATGATCCTGATACCATTTAAGAAACTCTTTGAAAATAGCAGGTTGCTTGGGGTATCAAATGAAATGTGGTCCACAGTAGAAGGTTGCACAGGAACAGTTTGGGCAACTACAACAGATTTAGGAGGACAAACATGTAAGGCATAACATTTGTCAATTTTGTGACCAAATTTGTCACAATGGTCACACTTGTGACGCCCTTTGCCCGACTTGTGAGAGTGAGTACGATCAATGGCAGTGGAAGAAGCCATAGTGGTAGCGAAAGTGGAAGAATCAATTTTGGAATCAATTTTGATCATACTAAAGTTGTTTGTTATCCAAAACACAAAATTTACTACATTAGTGTTGGATGTTGGGTGCATCTTAAAGTTAACCTAATTTCTACTTCATTAAGAATAAGACAGTCATTTCACATTAACATATTGGGTGCCAATTTGAAATGATAATCTGCCAAAAAAGTTCTCAAAATAAAGCTCTCTAAACCAAAATCTTTTCGTCAATTTCTCCCAGTACAATTTCAACAAACATCCAATCTGCTATTGAAAATGACAAAAAAAACTCCTCCTAGATCCTAAACCCTAAATAAAAATTACTTCTAGAATTTTTTATCAAAATTATTTTGGATTTCAATTTTCAGAACACATTTTTAGCTCTGGAATTTTTATTCATAATATATTTTTAATTTTATGTTCCAATTTTTTTTGTTCAAAATGTATTTTTTTATTTTTGAATTATATTTACTATTGGATTTTCAAATCCAGAATAAGGATAATTTTGGAAAGTTTAAAAAAATGATAAAGTGCAGGTTAAATTGATATAGTGCAGGAAGAAATTGCAAATCTTTTCAAGCCTTGGGGCTCTCTCAAGCCCACAACGTACTTTCAAATGAGATCATCACGAAATCACCACAATAGCAACATGGTAAAGGAAAATATCTACTTAGTCCATATAAGAAGAATTATTATTTTAACAGTGATAAGAGTTGTTTAATTTTAGGAAATTAGATAACCAAATGCACAATTAAAATTTTATAGTTAACCAAAGCTATATACATTTGTAAAATTACCGGAACAAAAATTAATTTTAACCTCGTATTTATCACGAGACATTTTAAAAATATCCTTAATCTCTTTCTTAAAATTATAAACGCATTATTAGATTTTTCATGACTACAATACTTAATAAAAGTAAAATTGAAATAAAAAATTTAATATTTTAATTGAATATTGAAAATGTCATGCTAAAATAATTTTACACTGTCATTCCATTACAATGATTAAACTATTTTTTTTTATGTTAGAACTACAGCTAATTTAAAATGGAGATAGGTGAAATAGGTTGTGAAGAATCAGCATATGGAATAGCTCTAGATGAGACAGACAAAAACTGAAGGTTAAAGTCATTGGAGTTTCTGATATAACACTGTTACTATTGTATGATCAGAATTTAACAAATTTGGAAATCACTTATTTTAATGCAATATTAGGCTTCTACCACTTTTTTTTTTACCTTTTTTTAACACAACAATATCCATAGTAGACCTTTTCTTGTTATGTTGAGCATACATAAATATTCTTACATTTTGTAATATATTATTTCTCTAAATAAATTCAAACATCTTGTAAGACGATTTCTTTAGACTATACACTGTCTTTCTATGATTTAAAATCATCATATCTTTCAGACAGAAAGGGCTATCATGCTATAAAATCTAATTGTAATTTTATGATGTGATTCAAACACTAGGGCAGAGTGATTCAATGACCAATAAATTTACATGAAACTGAATAAATGAATCCGGTTACTTCGTTTCCATTCTCTATCCATATCCCTCCTCTATCATACATATTCTTATTCTGGTGAATAAGAGTTTTATGTTACAAATCAAAATTGTGGTGGAGTTGCAAAGATCACATCTAGTTTCACTTAAATTTCTCATTCTAAATTAGAAAGAGCAGCTCACCTCCCAGCAAGAATAGTATAACAAGTTGCACACATCTCGCCTTCCCTCTCCACAACCTGTACAAAAAGTCCCAATGTTGACTAAATGAATAACTAAGATGCACACGATAGCAACTGCACTTTTGACCTAGCCACATCATTGCATAAACCATGCAACCAATCAGTCAATCAATGCTAGCTGCTGGCGGGCAAGTAATAATCAAGAAATTTGGAATCATTTTCCAGCCCATGCTGCAGTTCCTCCTGCAGAGTGTCAAAGGAGCTGTTCCTTGTGCACATATAATTATCAAAGTCATTCAGTAGGGAATGACATATGGAAGAGCAAAAACATCTGCCTGCTCTATATGCAGAGCTTCTGCCCATACCTGTGGTGTATCCCCAACTTCTGAAGATTTTACCATGGATTTTCTTTCAGGAAGATTGCCGCCAAATAACCACTCTTCATCAAAATCAGACCAATGATCCACCTTAGGTACTGAATACACCTGGTCTAGGTACTTGGTATCTGGATGGGGTGCCTTTAAACAGGCTTCAGTTAATAAATCAGTTGACACAATAGCCGTGTGAGTCTTCTTCGAAGAAGCTGAAAATGGCTTAGTCTCACTGATGCCATTTATCTTGCATTCTTTGTTTTCTACCTTAACACAGTTGTCTTCCTGTGACCTATATGAAGACTCTGGAGTGGAAATTTGATGAGGTTCCAATGTCCTTCCATTATCAGTGAAAGTGCAAGAGGAAGACAATTTTGGAAACTTATTGGGAAAACTGTCATTAACTGTACAAAAATTATAACTTGTCAGTCAACCGCAGGTAATGTGCAATCTTGACAATCTGATCAATATGAATGAATGAAAAATATCAATATAAACATGATATTAGTGAAAACCCACCGTGGATGTAATATCTGATTTTAGCTCATTAGGTCAGCAATATACTACTCCAAATCCAATAAGTGAAACATCTTATTCTAATTTTAAATATTACTTTATAGGATCACTGAGTAAATGACAACAAGACTCATTGTAAGTAACACTCACCATGTGGAACTCCATTTGACTCAATGTCCTTTCGTTTTTTGAGATTTTCCCCTCTAACAGGGACCTCAAGGCTGTTCCTAGAGAGCTGTGAGAAATCTTTAAGTCCAACGTTGTTGCTTTCTTTTGATTTATTTTGGTCTGTTGTTTTATGTTCACTATGCTCCCTAGCTTTCTCCTCCTTTTTCTTCTCTTTATCCCTGTCTTTGTTCTTCCCATGCCCTTTCTTCTCCTTCTCTTTATCTTTCCTTTTATCTCTTCTTTTATCATCTTTTTTATCCTTAACCTTTTCATTTCCTTCATCTTTCTTTTCCTTAACCTTTCCGTCTTTTGTCTTTCGCTTTGCCATTTCTTTATCTTCATATTTCTTTTCCTTAACCTTTTCTTTCGCTTCAACTGTTGCTTCCAAATTCCTTTCAAAAGACTTCCCCAAATGTTTGGGTATTCCATCAACTCTAGGATGAAATTTTCCAGCATGATTTGGAACTGGTGTATTTCCAATAGGTTGGATCTCAGCTTGAATTCCTCTATCATCAATCTTCTTAACATCAAGACCCTTATCCACAAGTTTTTCATTACCATCACAACAGGGGCCACCAGCTTTAGTCACCAATCTAAAAGTTCCTTCTTCTTTTCTATTGTTTGTATTAGTAAAATTATGAACAAATTGATTGTCAGCTCCTCCATTATCATCCCTAATCCTCCGGTTTAACTCCAGGAGGAACTTTGAATCCTTGTTCTCCTCACCGAAATGATTTTTCTCTCCTGCCTTCTCCCCATTGCTACCAGTACACTGTTTGGTGAGTCTGTTCTCAGGCATAATGTCCTTCTTATCATCTTGCTTAACTTCCTTTTGATGTTGATTACCATTAAGGCCTTCAGCTTTTCTTGGGAAGCCTTTGTCATCTGCAGTACTGATTTTACTTTTATCTCTATCTTTGCTCTTGTCTTTGTTCTTATCTTTCTTCTTCTCTCTGGGTTTTTCCTTTTTGTCCTTCTTTTCCTTATGCTTTCCATCTCTTCCTTCTTTGTCCCTCTTTTCCTTAGTTTCCCTCTTCTCTTTATCTTTCTTATCTTTCTTACGTTTTCTCTCTTTCTGCTTTTCCTGCAAGTAATATTGTGAGAAGAGATATCAGCAACAATAGTCAAATAATGGAACAATCATAATGGCTTCACAATATCTACACCCAAGATCAGCCAAAGAGAAGAAAGAGAATATATCACAAATAAAACATGTAAAAGAATTCCATTCTTGTCCTCGAGACAATCATATTATCTCAAAAGCAGAAACCACAACAAAAACAAGATCAAAGTCCATTCAATACACAATATCTACCTACAAAGTGTTAAGGAATTTTGGAAAGCACATTTCAGGCAACTATAACCAAACTATGAGGGAAAACATAACTCCGTTGAAGTAAAAAATAAAAGTATAATGAAAATTAAGGCCTAGTAATTAATCAGTCCCAAAAATTATATTCTTTAAAACAAAGAGAAACACTTCCAGCGCTAGATGCTAATGCTGGCCATTATGATCTGTATTTTCTTTCTTTTTTGCTTTTGGCACAGATTACAAATACATTATGCTATGACAATTTTGAAGAAAGTTCTGTTTTTGTTACTACTAATACCGAAATAAAGAGATCAGAATAGCAACTAATATGTCTTATTATTAAGGATGAAAGGCAAATAAAATATACAAGTGCAGATGAACCAGCAAACTTTTCTTCTAGTATGCTCTTGCCTTCAGTTGCCCTACATTATTAGACCTTTTGCATCATTGTAATATTGTGTCTTCCTTTTCATTGTTGACGTGATTCACAATCCACAATCTATATGAAAATAATTACAAGCTTACTACTACAATAAGAGAGTAGATGAAATTATTCAAACATGATGATTTAAACTAGGAATGATGCATGCAACTCAATGTAGCACGCAGAATGTTTAAAACTTGATTGCAATAAGTTTTTTGTATGCATTAACACAAACAATCAAAATGAAAACAAAACCTAGCACATTTTGCAATTCTCCTAATACACAAACACACATATTACAACTCAATTAGGAAAAGGAAAATGATTATGATTCTTTAACTTATATTTCAGCATCCATATACATGTGTCCTGCTGTGTATTAATACAACTTTGAAAGGAATTATGAATCCAATTGAAGGAAACCAAAATGCTAAAGCAATTATCATCAAATAATTCTCAGTTGATCACAATACTAAAGCAAAATATTATTCTAGATGTTCTTTTGTTTCAGTACAAATAATCCAAAGCAAATACTTATTTAAGGGGAAACAATTTCATTCAGTATCTAAAATCATTTTTAAAAATACCCTTTGACATTAAAGAAACACAATCCAAATACACAGTTCACTAAAGGTCTTGAAAACCCAAAAATTTTACACAGATGAAACTCCAATTCAAATTATGTAGTTTTAGTCAGTTCTTATCATGCAATAGCAGGCTTGGTGCACAGGAGTAAATTTACTGCATAACATACTCCCTTCAATGAATCACCCAATGCAAAGAAACCTAGCTGATCAGCATAACTTCAACCTCCATACTCAACCTCCCTTTGTCAGATTGTTTTAGGCTCCACTACTTTATTTTTGTTGAAAACTTATTTTTTCAAAATGTAGCATAAGAAATTGAGAATATGGGACCATACACCCCTACTAATGTTGTGTCTCACAAAGAAAGTGATATTGTTTGCAAGTGTTACATAGAAAGAATAAATAATAAAAGGAATCATCCATTAAGCAACTTAAACAATTAATCTTAACATTTTCCAGAGGTGCATTAGGCCTAGGTGGATGATTAGTGATGTTTATACATTCTCAACAAAAGGATTGATAACTCAATTGATGATGATAGTTATTCAATACTAATCACAGGGTAGAGTTTAGAAGAACCCATACTCCTACAAAACGAGACAAAAAAATCATAAAAAATTCATATATATTATGAATGAGAAACTGATTGCACTAGTATATATCTCCCTTAACAAGCATACCAAAAATTTTATAGATACCTTTGAAATAAATGATAACTCAGCACTTCTAACATGAAAGGCCGAAACCAGACAGTGCAATGACAAGAATTAGAATTACATAGTTTGTTGCTTAGTGCAAAGATTGATGTGCATAAATCAAACAGGTATACACACTTTTAATCATCATAATATTGTTCCCTCTTCACCAGTAATTACCTAATTTCTCCACTCAGTGTTCTTAGAACTTATATATTAAGCACTACATTTAACAACAGTTCAAAAGTTCCAATTTTGAACACAATATAGAAAAACCTAACATGAATCCTGTATTTAAAGATCCATTAACATAAACTCTTGTGCATCACATGAACCAACTTGCATCAGCAAAGAGTGCATATCCCTATTATTCACTGCAGGCCAAAACATATACAGTATGTCAGCCTCCAATCAACTTCAATTGCACTCATACCAACCAACCATGGCTTGTGTGATAGTTCAAAAAGAACCAATTAAAATGTTTATAGGAAGCATTTCTACAATAAGCTCCAAACAAATTGAACTTATATCACTATTAAGGAAGAAAAACATAAAAATTAATGACCACGTAATTCATTTGAACTAGTTAGACAGAAACATTTTAATGCTCCATAAAAAAAAAAGATTTTACATTATAAAGCCAGTCTATTAGTCACACTGGATGTACAACATGAATATAGGAAAGTATATTAACCTTTTTCAACAAGTCTAGTTCATCTGTTACAGTCTTCTTTAAATATCCTGGTGGCGGAAATGGAAAACAGCGCGACATTGCACAAAACACAGATATGCCTAGGGTAAAATTCTTCTAGACAGAATACTTGAATTAGTTTCCAATAGCCCTGTTCCAGAAAGGGAACAAACCAGAACCAGCAACTATACTCCTGTCCATGCACCATGTCACTGCGTTCATCTCCAGAATGCACAGCAGCCCAGCAAATTATTCAACCAATCAGTATACAATTACTTATACTAGTGTCAGTCTAACTATATCAATTCAAAAAGGCTGCTTTAAAAAACGTAAAAGACCACTGAAATCAGATACTCTAAGTTCCTTATGAGCCAATAAAGAATCTATCAGCTTCTTCTTCCTGACAAATCCAAACCCAAAATTGCCTCCCAGCACACTCAAAAAACAGAGAAAACACCAAAAATGAAGACTAAGATGGCTTTGCACTGGTCATCCAATCTTGATCAATAATCCCCAGTTATTAATAGACAATCTTCTTCCATGCTCAAAGAATTAATGTTAAAGACCATCTTAAGCAATCTCCAAGGGCAAATGCTCAACAAAAGCAGCTCTAACTCCAGAATATAAACCCCTCAAAAAACCAGAGCTCTTGCCCATTTCACGCAGTCCCACGCCACAATTAACCTCTCTCTTCTTTTCGATGACACCTTCTGATCAAAACAAGCGCAAGTTGCGATCTAATGAAACCCTAAAAAAACATAAACAAGTTCAGTACACACACGGTATAAACATCCACGAGCAAGCCAAACCCTAATTCCAATTCCAAAAACTTCTATTTATTAAGCATAAAAGCAGCAAATTGAGGGAAATAAGAAGAATCAAACTCTTTTTTAAACCTCGCCAATAATGGATACATAGATCAAAAAGTTAAAAAAGAAAGCTCTGATCGAAAGGGTACATAAAAAAAAAGGGAAGTGAAACACCGATTAACGAAGTGAAAACTGTTGTCTAATATTACCTAGTAAGCTACAAAAGCACCATTGTAGGAGGACAAGATCTCTCTCTTTCTTTCACTCCAATAAATAGGAAGAAAGAGAGAAGAAGGATCTCAATATACACAAAACTATTTATACGTATTTGGGGGGAAGTAGTTTTTGTTTGTGTGCTATTGCTATGGTATATGCTAGAAGAGGTTTTTGTTCTCTAGATTTGTGGATTTTGTTTCTCTTCTCTTCTTCTCTTGTGTTCTCTCTGCTCTATTTGCTTCTTATGCTTGGCTTGTGTTGTGTTTGGGCTGTCCCTAATATTTATATCTCATCATCAATTATTATTGATTCTTAGTGATATTCACACTGTGTTTCTCTCTCTAATTTTATTTTATTTTTCTTCTTCGGCTCCTTCTATTCGTAGTGGCTAATGTGCTATTTTTTGCGTTCGGAAGTTACACGCGAGAAGGAAAAATAATTGAAAAACCGAAACACCGAGCGAAGAAGAAAAAGGAAGGGCAACAATGGAATGAAGAGCAAAAGCACATGTCCATCACACCGCATGTATGTACGAGTGTATTTAACGTGTCCAAGTAAGTTCATTTTTCATTTATTGGATAGATTTTACCATTTTCTGCAAATTTAAAATTTTAAAAAATTAAAAAATTTCTGATCTAGTAACTGGAGACAAATTGTTGTCAAAGGTTACAATTTAATGCAAAATTCATTGTAGAATAATGGCCTTCAATGTTTAGATCATAGTCTTTAAATAATTTCTTAAGCTAAATTATATTACGAGTATGCTAAATATATATGTTATTTTATAATAAAAAATATATATACATTTCTTCAGTTTTATTCTTTAAAGTAAATTTTTAGTCTGGTTCCTCTTTCAAATTTTAAATTTTACTATTTCACTAGGGGTTGGATTTTTTATATTTTTTTTTAAATATCAAGATAAATTTTATTTAAAATATTTTATATAAAAAGTTCATTGATCCCATTATATACTTTTTTAACACTTTGTCCATTTTTATGTCGAATTAATTTTATAAAATGAGCTAATATAATTAAATTTGTAATATTATATTATATAATTTAGATTTTCATGTAATATAAAAATCTTATATAAGATATCGATCAAAATCATTATTACACATCTTATAACTAAAGTTCTCAAAAGGGATAATTTGGTTTAGTTGAACTTGACTCTAGGGTCAAGTTAAAAATTTAACAACCTCTGGTCCATATTTTAAAAATGAGCTATAATTTTTCCATAGCCTTAAAATTAAAAAAAAATTACAATTTGTCTATATGAAAAAATTATGATATTTCATTTTTCAAAAGTAAAGTTTAATATTTAACAACAATATACATTTTAGAGCAATATTGTGCATTTTTGTTTAAATATATTACTTGAAATCATTATATTAATATATAATTGAAAAAATTTATAAAAATAGGTAAAAGTTCATCTCATTGTGAAATTGACAAGATTATGGGACTTTATGAATATTCTAACCTTGAAAGAAGTTGTTTTAAAGATGATGTTTGGAGATGTAGATGTTGAAGATTTTTTGAGAGTTTTTATTGTTCATTATATGTTGATGAGAGTCGTTCACGACATACTCAAGGATTAATAAAAGAAAAAGTTTTTGAAAAGTTAAATAAACAAGAGAAAACAGTTTTATTTATTGTTAATCAATTAATTTTTCTAGGTTAATCGATTACAAAATTAATTTAGTTTATCGATTGTTAAGGTAAAAGTCTAAAACTCTATAATTTATATTAAGTGATAAAAATAGCTAAATGTAAAACATGGTCATACCTGATATATAAGACGATAATTTTGTAAAAACAACAAATCATATAAGACTTTGTTTTGTCTAACAAACAATATAACACTTTGAAATCTTTTTTTGCTAAGTTGAGATAGCATAGGTATGTTCAGATGATGAGTGCATAGAAGTAAGTTAACTTCATAACTCACAAATGCTTACTCTATGTTGCAGGGAATGTCCATCTAGCTAAAGTCAACATCAAAATATCTCTTGGAGTTTTAGTAAAGGTGAAGATTATTCTCTAGCATTAAACATTGACAACTCTGGACAAGCTATCTATAGGCTAATTCTCCCTACACCCAATCAAATTGGACCTGCACCCAATTGCATTTGTGAAAGTACCGAATTATCCTTAATGAAAATGAAATTAGGGTTTAGTGATTTCTACATACAATCACACTCCCAAATTCGTTTTCTGTCATTATCGCACCCAAGTTCGTTTTTGCCATTCTCGCACCCAATCACACACCCAAGTTTGTTTCTGTCATTCTCGCACCCAACACCATCTCTCGCACGAGCGTTCGCATCCTCGCACCTTGGTTGACATTTTTCTGGCAGCGTAGTGTTGAGTGGAAAGACCCCTTGAACAAAGACGAAGCCATGATGGCGAAGGTTTGAGGGCATCATCTGCATCAACGTACCCTACAAGATTTTTCAAAATAAACATGACAAAGGTACAATTGGGTTTTAAAATGTTCATCGGGTGCCAATCACAATTGATTGGGTGCAGGAAGAAATTGCCCTATCTATATTGTACTGTGCACCAATAGAAAAAATAAGTCAAAAAAATATTGTTTTATAAGAGATAAAGGCATCCAACTACTAGTAGGTTATGTAGAAAAAAGAAAAAAACATTTAATGTTGCATGAATTTCGAAAGGAATTTACCACGACTACTTCCTTTATAGTCTATACATAGGAATGTATTTATGTGTCCAAAGTAAGTTCGTTTTTCATTTATTAGATAGATTTCACCATTTTGATCCTAAATTGGTACAAATTTAAATTCTAAAAAATTAAAATTTCTGACTTAGTAACTGAAGACAAATTGTTCTCATTATAATTTAATGTCAAATTCATTATCTAATAATGTCATTCAATGTTTAGCTCGTCTTTAAATATTGTTTTCTTAAGCTAAATTATATTCCAAGTATATAAAATATACATGTCATTTTATAATAAAAAAATATATATACATCTTTTAATTTTATTTTTTAAAAATAAATTTGTAGTCTTGTTCAAATTTTAAATTTGACTATTTTAATGTTAGATTTCTTTTTGGATATTAAAATAGCATAAAAAAAATTTGAGGAAGCAAAACAATAAAATGAGCATGTAAGAATGGAAGGTTGAGTTATATTTTTTTATCAGATTTAAAAACTTTTCTTAAGTAGTGTTTGATTGAGAATACTCAAATGATAATTTAGTTCATTAAGCGAGAAATTGTGACTCTTTTGTCAAATAGATCTTATCATATGCAACTTAATAACTTCACTTTTCTTTTTTTCTTTCTAATGGTATTTTTCATGTGATGGAATATGATAGTTTGATCTTGGAGGTGTTAGTCTAGTTTAGATGTCAGGTTTCATAGTGATGTCTAACATGAAGTTTTATAAAAAAAAAACTTAATAACTTAATTGAATCACTTAATTTAAGTATTTTCTAACTTATTTTATAGAATTTTAGAAAAGCATCAGAAGGTATTTCTTGCGGTTGATTGATTATAACATATACAACTTAAAAACCTTTCCAAAAATACTTTTAAATAAAGATGATTTTCAAAGAAGTATCTTTACAATAATTTTTCCTTGATTAGTATATGTACCGATCAGGTCATCAGGTGTGATGACGTGGACAGTAAGTGACTACGTGGGGCGTGCTTGGCGGGACACGTGGACAAGAGAAAGATGAGTGGTCAAGAAGTTAACATAGTCGTCGTTTCTGGAAGTGGCGCTCTTCAGTGTACATAGTCGGTTGTCGCCAAGTTTTCGTATCAGGAATCGCCACAAGAGGCATATCGCCGGATTTCCCAGTAAACTTAGTTGAAGCTGTTGGAGGTTCAGGCGAGTAAGTTCAGGCGTGTAAGTTCAGTAAAGATGATTGTTACGTCAGCATGAAGCATGGAGGTTAAGTGAGTTG
>Ga0123342_1006710_pt1 | contig 15763 bp, 5 predicted proteins | sample Turbeawhitnodule_FD_89960 | JGI IMG/M metagenome (GOLD analysis project Ga0123342, IMG submission 89960) | Root nodule microbial communities of legume samples collected from Mexico - Turtle bean Mexico white nodule | ecosystem: Host-associated > Plants > Roots > Nodule | place: Mexico: Nepantla... | reverse complement strand
TTTATATATTGGGTAGTAAGTTATGTAATGTTAAAAATTAATTTGATACATAATTTTCTAAGAGTGTTAGTTTTAAGGAACAAAAAATTGGATAATCGTGTATGGATCATGTTTGGATAATCAACTTATTCAAACTTTGAGCCATTAACTCCTGAGGACATTGCCGCCGGACATGGTTTCCCACTAGCCAAAAAGTATATTTTGATATTTAATGTCTCATGTATGCAAATTTTTTGATATTTAATGTAGCCAAGTTGACACGACTTCAGTATGACATGGCAGAGTCGTGTCAAATTGGAGCGATTTGTGCTTATGAAGTCATACCAAATTGACACGACTTGCCTAAATTTGTAATTTTTTTAAAATGGACCCCATTTTAGTAAAAAACAAAAAAAATAACCCCACCATAATCAAAAACCCGAATTAGAATGTTTGAGTATGAAACAGAAAATATAAGAGATTGGTTAATTGCTACATACCATTCCATGTATTTTTGCGTGTAAAACAATAATTATTGCATGCATGTTTGTTGCTTTACACATTGAATCACTTGGCATATTGTGTGACTCAATTCTCATCATTGTCCTCTCATGTCAATTTTATGGAATTTGTCCATATTATTTGGTGTGGAAAAGACTTCTTTGAATAATTTGAACTATAACTTGACTCAATTGTGTTGGTGTGATGCAAAACAAATTAATGTTGATTTATTATATATTATACCTAATCATTTTTAATATGGTTTGTCCTTGTTTTTTACCAAACCAACTTATTGCGAGACACATTAAAAAAAATTAGTATTCTATCCTGTTTCCTTTGTACACTAGTGGATAACTTGGTTAAAAGTTGGAAATAAGTGTGATGTATGACGTGCGATATCATATTCATGATTGTAATAGTGACACACACTCATCCATTGTCTTTTCCCTCATTCATGGTCATAACAACTCTTTATACAAAATAACTAATACATGCGTAACTTAAATGTAGTGTCAAGTCATGTAAACATTAGTTAAAAATATTAAGTACTTGAGGTGTACTTTGTTGGCTGTTTTTTTAAGCATTAACACATCTCCAATTAAACTTTAGATATATGTTGTACAAATAGGTATGAAGTTGTTCTTTAGACGATTCTTCTAGCACAACATGTTTTCTCTTAGCAATTCTAACTTGACCGCAAAGCAACTAATGATTTGATAAATATGATACCAAAATATGCATACATTTGTTCTCCGATGAACATCATGAGACTAATGATTAAGGGTCTATCAACTCTTAGCTAAACTATATTACACAATTTTCAAGTGTTTTGGTGCATTTCTAGTGGGCAGGTGGAATATGAGAGTCTTAGGTCTCCACCTCTACAACAAATCAGTTATCAAATTATGATCCTCCTTTAACTTTAGATGCTTGAGTTTTATTATTTCAGTAAATTTATCGTATTTAGTATGAGAAGTATTAGAAAGTGTGTGTTGTTTATATATTTAATGAGAGTAGAATAAGACAATATTTTTGTTAGGTTTTGCAACCGTTTACAAACTAGACAAGCATGATATTGTGATGTTGAAAAAATGTTTAAGCATTGTTGTAATGAAGACAAACTTATATTCATATTGCTTAACAAAATTGAAAAGATTAGTTTAAAGAATTGAGATAACTACAAAGATTTTGATTTATTAAAAAATATTTGACAAAGTTAAACAAATAAATACGCACAAAGGATATGAACAATGCATTGTTATATGTTTATTAAATCTAATGTGTTGATAAGACTATATTTAATCCAAGTTATTGCTTTTAGGTGATACATTGATCAAGGTGCAGATCAAGTTTCATAAATCTAATGGTGAAGAGTGTCTCGTTGATCATAAATTGGAGATGACACATTTATAAGATTAAATATGATTTAGATTTTTGCTTTTGTGTAGTACATCTCTCATGTCTACACCTTATAACAAGTATCTAAGATATATAAAGTACTATTTGAAGAACTAACACACATACTATTTATCAACTTACATGGAACAAATTTTGTATCCAAACCCATAAATAAAATAATTTTAAAGTGTGATTCCAAGTTAATCTTGAGAAAAAGAAAACAAAATGTATATTAAAAAACAACAAAGTCATCCTAAAAAATATTTCTAATTTTCACATATATGATCACATTTGAAAATATTTCAACATTAATTAGACATCAACCTCACATTACTTCACATAATTAATGTGTGTTATTTTAAACTACTTTTTTCCATGTAACATCTTCCAATAATAAAATCTTAATTTATTATATTGATGTGATTTACTGTATAATATTATTTTAATTTTATTAAGGTTGTGTTTGGATTGAGGAAAGTACGTGTAAGGATTTGAAAGATTAAATATGTGAGGATTTAAGAGAAAAATTTGAAGAAAATTAGTGTGTTTAGATTGAGATATGTTAAAGTGAATTTGTGATAAAAATATAAAAATTTACTCAAATTTGTAAGTAAATGATGTGATGATTGTGAGAATTTTTTTTAATTTTTTTTAAAATATAAATTTATAAATTTATCATTGTGTAAAAATATTTAAATAATAAAATATGAATTTTTTTAATGTAAATTTGAATTAAATAAAATGTTATAAATTATTTTCAATACTGTTGCCTAATTTATTTCAGTACATTACCGTTAAAATATTTATAACTTTTTTAATCTTCCAATTAGTTAGAATGTTTGTTTCATAAACCTCAAATCCTAACCATATTCTCGATCCAACGATTCAAAATCACCAAAAGTAAAATCTCGTCCCTAAATTTATTTCATAAGAGTAAAATCTCGTTCCTAAATTTATTTCATGCAAAATAAACACTACAAGAAAATCATGAAATTGAAACCAATTTTTAGAAACTAAAATAATTAGTTGCTCTAGTAACTAAATTAGAAACCATTTTAGAAACTTAAAAAAATATTAGTTTCTAAATTAGTTTATATTATTGTTAAATAGTTTTTAAATTGGTATCTAATTAGCAACCAATGTTTTAGAGACCAAATTTAGAAACTAAATAATTGGTAGTTAAAACTTTGATGGTTAATTAGATACCAATTTAAAAATTATTTAACAATAATAAAAACTAATTTAGAAAATAACTTTCTCTAATTTAGTTACTATTACAACTAATTATTTTGTTTTCTAGAAATTAGTTTCTATTTCACAGTGTGTATTTCACGTGTAAGGATAAAATGAAAAAATACAATCATCCTAGATAACTTTGACTTTCCCCTCCTTTTTCCTCCTTTTTCATGCTAGGGAAGAGAAAAATCACTTTTTCACTCGATTCATTTTCTCCCCTTTGCTGCATATTCCATGATTCAAACTATATATATCTTCTGACATCCTTAGTTTTCAAGAGTGGAACCTCAAGCATATAGTGTAAAAGATTTTGTAAGTAATATGGGCAATTTGTCTCCCTTTATTGATGAGGAGTTGAGGAGAAGAGATAAGATGCAGAATGGAGGGAGAGAGTAGCAGAGGGATGATGAGGTATTGCTTAAAACCGATTTGCAGTGGACAGTGGCGTATGCCCAACAAAACTGATTACATGCACATGATTTTTCTGCACCAGAGTGGACCCCTGCCATGACACAACTAGCCAGATATGCAGTGCTCCTGCATCCACTCCATAGTTCCAGCTACCTCATCACTTAGCTATAGCTTCTTCAACCACTTATCTCTCTTTATACCCACAATTTAAACATCTTCCACCTGCCAAAGATTCCCACCACAATACAATCTCTCTACCAACTTCCTTTTTTTTTGTTCACTTCCACTTGTTAGAGACACAGCCAAAACCAAATCAAATCTTGAACATGATTTCAAAGTTAATAACTTAATTCAATGTAAATTCATTATGGAAATGAAAGAAAAAGCAGAGTGCCGAACGCAAAAACAACAAGGCACAATCCATTATTAATCATGCTGTTCATAAAAAAAAAACATTGACAGTGTCTTTTATTTTACATTTGTGTGTTTAGAAAGATAATCACTTAGCTTTTTGAAAATTTCTTCTCCATTTCTTCACTCTTTCCTTTCATTTCTCAGATAATTAATTGTTCGTACATACCAAATAGAAAGTAAGAAGATTAGTCCAAACACACATAAATTATTAAGGATAATTCTATTCCCACATGTACTACTGCATAATCACTTGCCGGTAAGTAGACTATGAGTATACGTACTAGCATTTATTATCATCTATAGTTTCATTTCAGAGTCTACGGTCCTTGCCGAAACATGATTTTCAGTTTATTATTTCTTCCATATTTTGGCTGTTGTTGATTAAGATATTAAAACTATAATTACTCCAAAAAATAATATCTATCAGGAGTCCATTTTATAAAAATATCTGCATTTTTTTTTTGATTTCGACAAATAGAGTATATGAAGAAGTACTTTGATATAGTAATATTTATTAGAAGACAAACTTACAGAAGAGATATTAAATTGTACGTGTAAATTTAGGTTTACGTATGCTCTGATTTCATTCTCCCTTTGTTTAATACTGTATTTGACCTTGTCCTTTTTGGGTCTTGGAGTCGCTCTTAGCCTCTTAGGTGAATAGGTGTTACTGATAATCTGAGATACGTGTGGAAGAAAAAGAAGGTATTGTATTGATGAGTTAGCTTAGCTATAGAGGTTGAATCGAGTTTGAAAATGAAGGAAGCTTTTGACCTTGTTCGCTCATCACTGCATTATTATGGCACCAACGACTAATTTTGAATGACAGTGTGCAATTTGCGTACCTGTCTGCTTGCCTAAAAGCTGCCATGCTTGACAAAAAGGCTAAAGCTTTTGGATGAAGCAGCAAAACAACTGGTCGTACTGAACGCAATATATGACTATATGCTGGTATTCTTCTTCAGTAGCAGATTATTGGCATTAACGTTAACTTATCCTTATCTTCTCAATAATCACCTATGTTTTTGCTGCCAACCTACTGCGGTCCTCACCAACTTAGCTGGTACAACAATGAAGGCATCAATATCTGCCAAACCAATCGAGCTTCTCAGCAATATTTCTACAACAAAAAAAAAAAAATTAAATAAATTAATTCTTTTCAGTATATGTTAACTAAATTAAGTTTTTAAAAATTAATGAATTTTTTTTATAAAATTTTAGCACATAAATTAATTTCCAATGCCTGATTTTAGATTTTCAGTCGAAGAAAACAGTGGTGGTTTATGCATTACTTGGTTTCTACAGATATTGTAATACAGACTTTGTTCAAGAGTAAAAGTTTATTCATGGAAAGGTTAAAATGTTTGTAGTCCATCTACTTTTTTATAGGTAAAATTGATATTTTTTTTACTTTAGAAAATTCTAGAAAAGATCATAGTAAGCAGACAACATTAGTGTGTTTGAGAAAATCATTTTATATTTTAAACGTAATTTAACTTCAGGTTTAACTGAGATTTACACTTTTAAATATTATAAAATGTCTTAATTTTTAGGGAGGTAGGATATCCGACAGATTTATATAGAGTTTTATCGTGAACTCTATTTTTTACTTTCACAATTTGTCTATGTCAACAGCATATTTAAGAGTAAAAATTATTTATTATTTTATTTTTTATAAAATATTTTTTTACATAAAAAAGATTTAAAATATTTTAAAAATATATTATAATTACTATTTTTTCATATTTAAACTAGATTATCAATTTAAAAGTATATATCACTTGCAAGTTTAAAAAAAAAACAAAAATGTAATTTTTCTGAAAAGTATTATGAATAATTTCTTTTCTCAATCTAAATTTTATTTTCTTTAAATTTGGGAATGTACTACATGAAATAAATCTTTATATTCTAACAAGGTTTTACCACAAAATTTCTAGAAGAAAAAAATAAAATAAAATAAACTTATTTTTAAATTCAGATTAATTTATTCACAAGTTTAATTTTTTTAAATTATATAAATTAGTTTATATATAATATTTTTATAATATATTTTTTTAATATAAACAAAAATATTAATTATATTATTTTTAACATTTTCTATATAAAAGAGATTTTATTTTGTGTGAAAAATTAAAGTTAAATATGAAAAAAAATATTAAATATAACATTTTTTAAATATATAAGATATTTTTATATAAAAAATATTTTAATTTATGTAAAAAAAATAGAATTATATATGTTTTTGGTTGTTAAACTTTCATGTTTATGTTCACAACTAATCAAAGTCAGACCTATTTACTAGCATGAGATTTCATGCTGAACAAATAGTTGTTCAGTTACAAGATTTTTTTACTTTCGAAAATATAAAGAAACAATTAATGACGATTATTCAATGTAAGACATTTTGCTTATGGAAATTTTTACTATGTGTATTTGCATTTGTGATGTGACAAAAAAGTTAATTATGTTCACCTACCAAAACTTTCCAAAATATAAGAAAACAATTAGTTTACAATTTTAATAAAGTTAATTTTATGTAATGTTGGGTAGTGTTGGTCTGATAGTCCATTTGACAAACTGGTAGGCAGATGTTTTAATAGGAGTTATTGTCAGGTATTTATGTATAAGCGTTGGAACACCCCTGAAGTGGTTCCTATTTATTTATTTATTTTATTGTTGATAAAAAAAATTCAATTTCACCTAAAAATATAGAAATTAAAAATATATTTAACTTTATAGAATAAACTTAACTTACCTTTATTTTTATTTCTTATACATAAATATTTATAAAAAAAATATTCTAATAATTAAGATCTTAATACATAGAGTAACAAATAACTCTAACACAAAAAAAGGTGTAACATAAAAAAAATCAAATGGAAATACAAACAATTAGATTTACTCACCAATTTGTTGCCTACATAAAGTTGGAACCAACACCAAAATGAACCGTTATCAAATCTATCCTATCTATCATATAAAAAGATATTTAATGGAAAATAATTGAGTTATACTATACAACCTTAAAGAGGGTACCACTACATGCCAAACAATATGCCAAAGTCGTCCATACCTTAGCCAAAATGATGTAAAAATAATTTTTAAAAAACTAAATAAAAAAACAAAACAGAAACATAAAGATTCTTACATATTACAACTCCGATTTACTAAATCATTCAAAAAATTCTTACAAAATACAACTCAATTTACTAAACCATTCTAATACGTGATACTGCTATAAAAAGGTAAATCCACGAAAATATTTTACATCGATTATTAATAACTGGTGGAAAATATCTTGATCACATTAAAGATGGATTGGATCTCATTTTCTGCAGTTTACTTAATCAAATAGTGCGTGGATTTAGAGGCTGACGAATTATCGATTTTGATACATGTATAGAACTATGTTTTGTTGTTATTATAATGTTATGGCTTTACGCTAATTATTCAAATATTTTCGAGCAAAGCCAAAAATGTAGTCTGAAAATCATGTGGAAAAATCAGACCACATTATCCTTTCACAAATAATTGGCGAACGGATTAAGACACTGGTTGCACAATCCAAGAAAAATATTGGAAAAAAAATCCATCAAAACGAGACAAATATCTAAGTGAGTCAACTTTTTATTTAACAAATATTTTTAATTTTTTTCAATAATACTTTTTCTTAAATACAGGATTTATCAGTGGATTACACATGAATTGGTATTGTTTAACTTTTCAATACATTTTATTTTATAAAAGAACAAAGATACCTTATCACCAATTCCATTCACTTTACACTTAAAAAATTATTATTGTTTTATTCTAAAAAATGGTTATAAAGTGATTGTTGTAACTCTTAGAGTATTAAACAAAATTTATTCTTTGTCTTTTTATATTGTGAATTATGATGATAAAAATAAAATATTACTTTAAAATTTACAACTCCATGATCCAGTGTAATTTTAAAATTATTTTTATCTTCAACTGTAATCTGGTTTAGAATTATAGTGTATTAACATTGGATGACAAAATTAACAACAATTCAAAAGATCTTAACAATAGACTTGAGATTAAAATAATAATATATTTTTAAATCAATTTGGTAGTTAATATAATATAAATAACATACAGACAAATATATATATCAAACAAGTGAAGCACAAGGACTAATGGTTTGATGAATTTAACTACAGATCTGGGCTTTAGAATATCAGCTTAAACAAAATTATTATGACAATCATACTGTGGTTTGAGTTTGATGGAGCATAAAGAATTTTGAGCGTGTATTGTTATTTGACTAATGTTACTGATACAAACATTTGTTTTTAACAAATTAGAAGTTGGAAATTGGAACACGATATTTTGTGTAAAAATTTTGATGAGAAGAAAATAGTGTCGGTATGGTTTACGGTGAATGGAAGTTGGAGCAACGATGGTGTTGAAGGTTTGACATAAAGAGGCATGTGATGGATAATAATAGAAGGCGAAGAGGTTGAACGCGGCAACGATGGATCTGCATGAGGCATTTAACAATGCATCAGGGGTGAGGATAAGTTTAAGCATCTACATTTTGGACTGCTTGTCAGTCTGTGATAAAACGAGAATATTCCTATTAAAGAAAATGGTATTAAAAAGAGATAAACTAAACCTCGATTTTGAAACAAAAAGAGCAGGGAATTTTAATGGGTCGTCGCAATCCATCAACGTTATAGGGAGACTCCAATTCCCATTCCCATTCCAATATTCCCTTCAATAGTACTCATTTTGTTTTTCTCCAATTCCAACCATTCCTGACAAAACCACCATTATATCGCCCCAACCTCATTAAGTAAAAAGAAAAGAAAAAAACATTTTACTGCTGCACTGCACGTACCTGCCTCTCTATTTCCTTCTCTTACTCTCTGCATATACAGTCCTTTCATATTCATCACTAATCCTCAGCTTCCATAAATAACTACTCCTTTTTCGCTACCTTTTCGTTCAAACAACCATCCCCAACAAACAACTCCTATCAATTCTCTTTCCCTACTCACAACTAGTCTCTGCAATATTAAACATTGTTTCGTCACTGCTTTGATTGCAACTTTCCGTGTCGTCCTTCATCCCTACTCATGCTACTTAAAACACAATCACCTCTCACCAAACCAATCCAAATCATAAGCCAGTCATCACATAAACCACATCCATATATAAAACATAAGTAGTCCCTAGCTTTTTTCTAGAGACTTCAACCATTCTTTACAAGAAACATTTCTATTTGAACTGGACAGGACTCTTTTGACTATTTAATGGAATTGTACGTCATGAGCTCGTACTCAAAACCACTTTTAAATTGGAACAACTCCACACCAGTGAGTCTTACTCAGTTACTCTCTACCTTTCTTTTTCTTTTTAATTATCTCTTTCAATCATTCACTCTATTCCTTCATATTTCCCTCACCACCTCCTACTTTCTATGTCTTACTATATTTGATTCACTATTTCATTTCCACATCCTTGATTAAACTCTCATTCTTTTCCTTTCTTATGTATTTGTACCCTCACTGCCCACTTCTGTAACTCATATTCCAGATCTCTACAATCCCCATGTGCACCTCTCCGCACGCAGTAATGCCAACCTTTGCACCCATGCCAGAGCCAGACCTCTCCTTAAACATCAGCCCTCCCTTCACTTCAGATCCTGACGCTAAACAGGTGGAAACAACCTGCACCGGATTAACGTTAACCACCAAAACGCTTTACACCGATCTGTGCTCAACCTCGGATTCTGGTAGCAGTGGAAGCGATTTAAGCAACGAAAATGGTTTTAGCAACACTCTCTACAACCTTGGTCATCGTGAACCGACATTGAGCTTAGGCTTCGGAAGGGAAAATTTGAATCCTTATCGTATCCAAGGAGCAGTGTTGAGAAACTTCAATCACCACAACAACCAACCTCAGACCAATACCTTTGATTTCAAACGAAATGCTAGAGGCATTCCAGGTGTGAAAAGAAGCTCCAGAGCTCCTAGAATGCGATGGACTACGACCCTCCACGCTCATTTTGTTCATGTGGTTCAACTTCTTGGCGGGCATGAAAGTAAATCATCAATTCAAGAATCTAAGCATAGTTTGCATGCTATGTATGATTCAGGTTTTGAACTGTGGTTGTAACCGCGGTCACTTTTTTTTCTTGCGACCTTTGAAGTTGTGTGGAATTGCTTACAATTGCAACGTTCTAGTTGTGGTTGAAGAAACCCACAAAAAACCATGATGTCGCAGCGGAAATCGTGACTGCGGACCATTTTTTAAACCTTGAATGATTAGTTTGATCCTTTGTTTCGTCACTATTCCGTTATGAAAGTTTGATATCATATTACTCTCGCTTATTCGTTTTGGTTGCATGTTTTGTGGGTCGCAGGGGCAACTCCGAAGTCTGTGTTAGAGTTAATGAACGTTAAGGATCTAACTCTAGCTCACGTGAAGAGTCACTTGCAGGTGGGGTTACTGTTCCTATCTCTATGATTCTCCCTAGTCCTTTTTTTCGTGGTAATTCATGAAATTTCCTATTTATTTTTTTCTGACTTGACAAAACAAACATATAAAGTTCCTTAGTCATTGCCTCCCGTAGTGGGGAAGCTAGAACAAAGACTAAGGACAAAGGGGTATCTAGATGCTAATCTTAGCGTTGTGGACTTTTCTTCTCATTTTATTTCATGCGGGATGTTCATGCAGATGTATAGAACAGTGAAGAGCTCTGACAAAAGCAGCGCAGGTAGTTGGATGTTCCCTCTCAAGGACCCCATTTTCGTTTCTTCTATTATTGTTATTCTCTTTGTTTGAAATCCTTGGTGATTCGAGTGTGGCAGCCCATGATTTGTTCTAGTACTGTTCTGAATTAAAAATTGAGAAATTATATTCCTAAAACTTTTCTTCTGACTCTTTTTGTTTCACAAAAGTGTTGCTATGATCTTCTTAAAAGTCTAATGTTTTCGGAACTGGACCAATAAATAAACCAGTTTGAACACTCTAACAGAAAAATAAAAAAAGTTATAAGAGTTATGATAATTAAAAGGAAAGAAAGAACAATATATATACATAATTGGTTGGGATACGACTATATAAGTTTAAAGTCTACATGTGAATTATTAAGCTAGTGTCTGATAAAGCAAGAGTACTGGCTCTATCGGCCGGTGGTGAAATTGCAGGTTATGGGCAGACAGGTATAGGGTTGAGCCAAAAACCAGGGATTGTCGATCTGCATGGAGCCTTAGCTTGTGAGAGACCAAATTTGCCACAGCCGCTGCTAAAGTTCCACAGGTATTGATTGCACTATTCCACACCTCTTATCTCCTATAATTTCAGTTTTTTTTTTTCTGTGCAGATATTCTTTCTTCTTTTCTCTGCAAAAATAATGTCAACCTAATTAATTTCTTTTTGGGGGAGAATGTAAACAATATTATGATAATGATTTTTATATGGAAAATTAAAAAAAAAATAGTAGAAGAACGAGGAGACAGAAAAAAAAGGAAAATGTCACACACACAAGTTTATTTATAATCTCTCTCTCTGAAAAAAAAAGGAAAATGTCACACATCCAAATAGGTTTAAATGCAGCTTTAGTGAAATTATTTTATCTGTATTTTCCTTCTACATTTTACAGCTAACAAAATGGTGTGCATTATGCATACAAGAACAATAATATTTGTATACTTGTACAGTATTTCTATCTCTTTTTCCTTCTCACTTATTGATGCATCGTATTAATTACTTATGATATTAAAAAAAGTTATCTCTATTTTTTTCATCTTTTATCTCTGAAATATATATCACCCATATACGATATTAAAAGGTGAATTTTGAGATAGGTATATAGAAAAAGGAATATTACAAGTACTTTTTTACATGAATATGCTATCAATATTTTTCTTTTATATATTTTCACTACTGAGTTTTGTGTTAAATATAGTGTTGAGGGAGATATACTGTGTTCATTTATTTTAAAGTGAGATAGAACTAAACCTAAAAGAATTAATCTTATAACTGCTGAATACAGCCATACATTTAATATTGAAACATGTATATGAGCAGAGAAATTGATTGTAGCAAGTGGTTAAACAGTCAATACACAAAACCTAGAGGTTTCTATAGGTTTATGGGATGTCATTTATTTGGTACAACAACCATAGTTATACACCTTAATCTATCTGTTCCTTCCACGTTATATTTATAATCTATTATAATTTTCACTTCTCTCATTCCCTTATAAAGAATACACAGTCAGTGAGTATATGATTGCATTTAGCAGTGATTCACAATACTGCTGTACACTATATCCTTTTCTTCTATAATATTCCATCGCCAAATTTTTATGTTAAGTCATTTACATAGGTACAAATAAAATGTAAAGTATAAAAGAGTCACTATCTAGATGATAATGTTCATTTTTCAAGACATTTTTTTTATATTTTTCATTCAGTTATCTATAGTTCAACACAAAACTGATATATACCTGTATCACGACCCAAGCTTTCTCTCATGATTTTCCTTTCCTGTTAATACACACTACTTCTCACTCGCTCTCCAAGTTAATTACTATGAGTTTTACCATCAAAAGCCAATGATAATTATAAACAGATAACAAATGCTATTAGGATTTGATCGATCTAACATTTTTGCTTGCCTCTATACAATGCTAAAAAAGAAGATTAACTATATCTTTCGTTGCTTTGACACATCTACGTACCTTCTTTGCCTACAAATTTCTTCACCTACTTTTTTTACACTCAGGGCGCCATGGCAGTCATCGATGGAGACAAATTCCATAAATTACACACAGAACCCCATTATCAATTCAATGTATTCTCATCTCAAAGGAAACCAAACCATGGTAAGTTGGAACCCATAGATTCAAACATGGCTTTCACTAGTTTCGGTGCAGTTTGCATGTACTATATACATCTTCAAAATAATTGATTACACTGGAGTAATAGTAATATTTAAACAGGTGGGTGGACAGCATTATGGAGGCCTGTCGAATTGCATGGAGGAGAAATTGGAATCTTGCTCTTTGTCACGTTCCGATATGACGCTAGACCTAGAATTTACCCTTGGAAGGCCCACTACTTGCAAAGAGATCACGCAGAAACAAGAGAATTAACTCTTCTCTGGTGTTGAATATATTGCAACCCTTTCTTTTCTCATCCAACATTATACTATTACTGAGAGAAGAGGAATTTTATAATCAGTTTCATTTTCCATGATACATATATTTATGAGGTTTGTCTAGCTAGAAAAAGAGATGAGAGAAGAGGATAAATCTTTGCTAGGAAACATTTGCTTCTGTCCAAAGAATTCAGAATATGTCTTTAATGTCATTTTCAGTGCAAAGAGTAGAAGAAATATAATAGTTCTCTCAGACAATGGACCATATGTTGTAATCGTTCAGAAAGAGGACCCATGTTGAACAGGTGGGTCAAGATTTATGCGAGACTGTCATGACATCACTCTCAGATCATGCTTCGTATTTGCATCTAAGAGAGTTATGATTTCTCTCTGAAACCCATTATTTCTTTTCCTTTTCTTACCACTAACTTCTGCCTTTCGATTTCAAAGTTTCTTCACAATTTATTTCGTATTCATTTTTATTTACAATTTTTGTAATTAATTATAAAATATCACTTTATTTTAATATTTATGCTAGAAATAGTAAAAATATTTTTCTTTTTTTTTCATCATCTATACCTATATATAAAGATATAAAGGAGATTATCCTATTTAAATCACTAAAAAAAATTATAAAATAGAAACTAATTTTAAAAACAAAAAATAATTAATTATTATAGTAACTAAATTAGAGATAATTTTATAAACTACTAAAAAAAACCATCCATAAAATTGTCATATTAAGACGGAAAATACTTCAAAATATTCTTTTTCAAACCCAAATTAATCTGATATCTTATAAAAATATAATTATAAACTTTTAAATTATTGTATACCTTCATCATCAAACACTCAAATATTTAAACAATAATAATTGGAATAGTTTAAGTACAAAAATTAATAAACCAAATTTGCTTAATTTGAAAATAAATTAACATAATTAATTTGAAAAAGTCACTAAAATAGAAACATATATAATTTAATTAAAAAAAACATAACGAATAAGTTATCATATATCATTGAAGACTGGATCCGATGTATTTTTTGCTTTGTGTGTGGGAGCTCTGTCATTGGTTTTTTCTTAAAATAAAGTAAAAGTTGTGTTTGGATTGTAGAGTGAATGCGTCAAGATTTGAGGGAGTGAATGCATGAGAATTTAAGAGATAACTGTAAAAAAAGTGAGTATGTTTGGATCGAGATATTTTAGAATAAATGTATTTTTATTGAAATTTGTGTGTGTGATATGATGGTTCTGAAGAAATAATTTATGTAATAACTAATATTTGTATTTAGATAATTTTAATAATATTTTTTTATTTCATTTGTATTATATTATCATATATATTAACTATGTAATAAACAAAAATAATTTGCTACTTTTAAAAAGACACTTACTAGGATTAAAAAATAAATGTATTTAAATAATTTTTTTATATCGACTTCTAAGCGAGATTACATATGTCATAAGGATGGCAAAGCGGGGCGGGGCGGTCCGCGGCCCGCTGGTAAAAAACGCGGGACGGGTTGACCTTTTCAACCCGCTAACCCGCAGTAGCCCGCGGCCCGCGCGGGGCGGGCTGACCCTCTAACCCGCAAAAAAAAAATGGATGAAAGTTCTTCTAAGACGACATCTAATGTTATTGAAATGGAAGAATGTCAATAATGTTTATGTTTAATCTTTTGAATTAATGTTTATGTTTAATGATTCGGAATTAAGTATTTTTAAGGTTTTGGAAGTGGAAGAATAGTAATATTTGATATTTATTTTAATGTTTAATGTTTTGATGTTTGACTATGTTTGAAAAGGAAGGAAAAAAAATAAGTTTGATAGTAACAAATATATAGGTTTAATTTGACAATTTTTTAAGAACAAAATGTAAAAAAAAAATTAATTAATTTAAAACAAAAAAAAAGAACGCGGGCCAGCTCTTATGCGGGGCGGGTTGGGAATTCTAGCCCGCAATAACTTTGCGAGGCGGGCCAACCCGTCCCGCATTTTTGCGAGCCAAGCGCGGGACGGGCTGACCCGCTTTGCCACCCCTATATGTGAAATAAATTTAGTTTTTTCAAAACTATTAAATCAACTATAATTGAATGAACTACTTTATTATAGTACATTCTAATTTTAGAAGAAAAAAAATAGGATGAAGTTTTAAAATTTAATACATATTTCAGAATTTGATTTAATTACCTTATTCGTCTTTATATTTGGGATCAATATTCAATTTGGTACCGTGGTTTTTAATAAAATCAATTTGGCCTCTATGTTTTTTAAAATGTATCCAAATTGGTTCCCTCCTAACAACGTCATATGTTGCTTACGTGGCAGAGAGAGAATGTCTATGTGACAGAGAGAATGTTTAGGTAAGAGAGAGTGTGTTTATGTGAAGAGATGTGAGATTATTATTATTATTATTTTTATTATTATTATAGTTATTATTATTATAATTATAGTTATTATTACTATTATTATTATTATTATTATCATTATTATTATTATTATTATTAATATTAATGTTATTATTATTACTATTGTTATTTTTATTACTATTATTAATATTAATATTAATATTAATTTTCTTAATATTAATATTAATATTATTATTATATTATTTTTATTATTATTATTGAAATTTTTATTATTATTATTATTATTAATATTATTTTTCTTAATATTAATATTATTATTATT
>Ga0123342_1006709_pt1 | contig 15771 bp, 10 predicted proteins | sample Turbeawhitnodule_FD_89960 | JGI IMG/M metagenome (GOLD analysis project Ga0123342, IMG submission 89960) | Root nodule microbial communities of legume samples collected from Mexico - Turtle bean Mexico white nodule | ecosystem: Host-associated > Plants > Roots > Nodule | place: Mexico: Nepantla... | reverse complement strand
TACTCGTTTAACAACTTTCACTCACGATAATATAATTTCTAGTGAAAGCATAACATAATAACAAAAAACAACCTACTCACGGACACCACTTCTCTTTAGGTGCTAACAACAAGAAAACATTATGTTTAACATGTACACCATTATTCTAGGGGGCTCCTCTTTTATTCTCAGCAGCTATTAATTAATATGCAACTAACATGTATTAATTAATGTATAACTAACTTGCATATTATCACAAGAGATGAAATATCTCTTTATCTGCAAAATAATATAACAAATTTAAACAATAACAATTATATCTTTCACCTTCAAAATAATATCACAACATATTTAAACAATAACAATTATATCTTTCATCTTTAGAATAATATCACAACAGATTTAAAAAATAACAATTACAATTTTCATCTTCAGAATAATATGATAACAGATAAAACATCTCTTTATCTTTTGTCTTAATTACCCTTTTCTGGGCTGACCAACATCTTGGTCGAGCTCACGACCCACCTCTTGGGCCCAAACACCGAGCTGACCATACCCAAATGTTTGGACAAGGTCCCGAGCACTCCTGTGCAGTACACAAGCCCCCTAGGCTGGAGCCGAGCTTGAGTATGCGAAGGGGCTTACAAGAATATAATCTCAACTAAAAACATATATAAGGAAAAAATATTCTACGTACGAGCACCTTTACTCACGGTGCTAACAACAAAAGAGAGTCTCGTGCACCTTTATTCACGGGAGCTTGTTACTTAACTTATCATATAGGAAACTTCAACTAACTCAAATATAACAACTACTATCACAGACATGCAGACTAAGTCATCTCTACCTCTTGAGAATAAAGTAATAAAGATAACAAGAATGCAACTTAGGAAAAATCTAAGCATGAAAAATCGTGGAGTCGTTAACAAACAAAGAACTAACCTTTTGATGAACTATACACCCATAGGTATGAAAAGCCTATGCTCACTCCCGACTTGCATAGGATTATCTCACAAACTTGTCTTGGGGCCATATATCTTGATCTCCCGATTTGCAAGTTTGATCATCTGATCATTAACTCACCGAGATAGCGCGACTTAACATGCACCGAAAAAAACTTAACCATGACATCTGCTTTCAAAGCGCCTATAACTCGTTCTTACGCCGAGTGGGGTCGTCTTAACGTGCCTCAAATCAAACAACTTAACCATAACAAATTAAACTGCAGATCGCCCGTACTCAGGTAATCATACTGACACTGAGTTAGGTCGTCTTACCTGACAATAGATAATCAATTTACTCATAGAACGCCTACTTAGATAATATTACCGAGACAGGTCGTCTTATTTGCCAATAGATAATCAACTTACATATAAAGCGCCTACTCGGATAATCTTGCCGAGACAAGTCGTCTTATCTGTCAATAGATAATCAACTTACACACGCCTACTCGGATAATCTTACAGAGATAGGTCGTCTTATCCGTCAATAGATAATCAATTTTCACACAGGGCGCGTACTCGGATAATCTTACCGAGAGAGGTCGTCTTATCTGACAACAGATAATCAATTTACACACACGGCCTCTACTCGGATAATCTTACCGTGGCAGGTCGTCTTACCATGTGACAACTGTAAACAAATAAACAAAACCAATGCATCACCTTTCAAGATCAAACTTATCATTAGATGACCTCGTTAAAATAACCCTTTCAAGGAAAAAGAGCATCACCGTAATCATCACATTGTTCACTAAGAAAAAGCATCAAAACAAAACGTCTTAACTGAAATAAAACTAGAGGTTTGCCAAATTCCACATTCGAGGAATGGCATCCCCCTCTAGGGTTTCTAACCTGTATGCTCCACTCCCGAGCCCCTCAACTACACGAAACGGGCCAGTCCACTTCAGAGATAACTTGTGTTCTAACTAGCAAGGATGGGTCTTTCACATTACCAAGTCGACAACCTTCTCTTTAAGGTCAACTTCCACCATTTGTAATCTATCTTAGGTACTCGGAAAACTTTGTAAGGCACGGTTCTCGCTGGTTAACTTTCTCGTGGATTGATTTGAGTAGAAAGTTCCACTCCTAACCTGACTTCTCTAGATTCTGTTTTGCGTATTCTTGTAGCACTGGAACGTGGCTCTGTTGGGACAGAGGGGGCTCTATCCGTTGATCAGACAACAACAATCAAGTAAATGAGAGCTTACGAAAATAAGATAAGTATTCAGTTTCAGTATAGTATTTAGAAATAGAGTCACTTTACCTGGGGTCTCAAGCCCCTTTTATAACTCGTTTAATAGCTTTCACTCACGATAATGTAATTTCTAGTGAAAGCATAACATAATAACAAAAAGCAGCCTACTCATGGACACCACTTCTCTTTAGGTGCTAACAGCAAAAAAACATTATGTTTAACATGTGCACCATTATTCTTGGGTGTTCCTCTTTCATTCTCAACAACTATTAATTAATATGTAACTAACATGTATTAATTAATATATAACTAACTTGCATATTATCACAAGAGATGAAATATCTCTTTATCTTCAAAATAATATGATAATAGATTTAAACAATAACAATCATACCTTTCATCTTCAAAATAATATCACAACAAATTTAAATAATAACAATTATATCTTTCCTCTTCAGAATAATATCACAACAGATTTAAACAATAACAATTATATCTTTCATCTTCATAATAATATGATAATAAATTTAAACAATAACAATTATATCTTTCATCTTCAAAATAATATGATAAAAGATAAAACATCTCTTTATCTTTTATCTTAATTACCTTTTATGTGATGACCAACATCTGCGTCGAGCTCACAACCCACCTCTTAGGCCCAAACACCGAGCTTGCCATACCCAAATGCTTGGACCAAGGTCCAGAGCACTTCTATCCAGTATAGGCACTAAAGCTTATCTTGAATGCTTATGGCAACATGCACTTACCATAAAGACAAATGACATTATTCACATCTCTTCAAGGACTATTTCTTCATCAAACAATATAGTTGGGTAGTGTTCAAGATCTCCAAAAAAAATTTGTTATTATTGCACCTTAAGACTTTAATGATATATTTTCCTACCCTTTGGCATCTTCAAGGAAGAAGAACATACATGTAATATACATAGAAAAGGGAATGGTTGGTTCTAATTGTTGAAAGTTCAAATCGTTGAAAATAGGAAGAATCTACTCCTTGATGAAAAGACAAAATCATGAAAAAATAGAAAGAAAATGAGGAAAAGAGTGAAGTAAAAATAAAATGGTGATTAGATAAGAAATATGTGCTATAATTGGATAGTAGGTATGTTATTCTTCTTTAAAATGTGCATTTTGTTATCTGAAAAACCAATACTTTTTGGAAGCCCAACCTCATTATAACCTTGTAAAAAACCTCAAGATTCATGTTTCTAATATTTTTGTGATATGAACATGAAATGAAAAGCAACTGTGATTTGCTATGATTTACTGAAAATAGAGAGAAACGCATACTTGTGAGCATATGAGAAGAAAGTCCTTGATGAATTGTCATTTTATTATTTTGATTTGATCCTGGAAGTTGGTTGTATCTATATTTTGTTGTATTTGAATTTGGAAACAACATAAGTTTCTAATTTAATCATTTGTTTAGTGAATTAAGTTGTGTTCCCGCCGGTTGACCAGAACGTGCTTCGTGCGTAACTGCAACTCGCGTAACAAGGACACCTTCGTCTCGGTTCCAGATCTTCACCCTACACCGCCGTGAGTACCTAAAACAGAGAGAACAAAGGGCGCCCTCGTGGCCATTTGCACTCTGACGATCAAGTCAGCAAGCAGAAAACACCAAACACCTCCGTATCTGAGCACCGTAACTGTGATGCTCTGAAGGCGCGTTACTGAATTGTAACTAACTTTCTCTCTCTCCAATCACTCGTGCGTAGAGTGTGTAAGCGAGCAGATGATTAGAGTGTGTGTGTAAAATGCGTAAAGCGTACCTCACTAAGCTTTCAGAGAAGTTTATATACCTTGGGTTTCAGTGCTTACTACCACGCGGCCTTTCTAACTTAATCGCAACTCCATGTGGAAGGCCTTACGACGCTGTAACCCAACTTAGGGAAATCCCAGCGTGTAAGTCTCCCTTCTTCGAAGTGCATTTGGCGTAAGGGGTGACTACCTGGGTGCCAACTCATGCGCCCCAGCCTCTAGTCACTTGCCTTGGGAGTGTATCTGCCTTCCTCTCGCACCATGCACGTGGATTACCCCTGGGGCGTGGCCCTCTCCCGGGTAGTATCTGTCCCAGGGACTCTCCAGAGGTGGTGTGGGTACTTCACGAGTCAGGTTTCTCCCTACTGGTACTGGGAATATGGCCTTGAAGCCACCTTTCTCCTCTCTTGATTACTGTTCTGAGCTATCGGGGCCCGAGGCCTCCTCGCCCGTACCGTGGCCTCTTATTGTGTCGTCCCCTCCACGGTCTTCCCTACCCGTGGGTATCGGGGGATGGCAGCATCGACGCCTAAATCTGGCGACGCCCACGCCTAGCGACGCCCACACCTGGCGACGCTCACACCCGGCGACGCCCACACCTGGCGACGCCCAAAGCGGTCAACTCTAACTTTCTTCCTTGGAGCCCCCTTGGTGGGTCCCGCCATATGTTTGACTTTGACTTTGACTTTGGTCAACATAAGTTTCTAATTTAATCATTTGTGTAGTGAATTAAGTTGTTTTGATATTTAAATACAAATATGATTTAGTTATATCCATTTACTTTGCTTAATGTCAAGCAAGATTATAAGTTGGGGAACTTGATAACCCCCAGATTTCAGTAATATTTCATATTAAAATACAGATACTTATGGATATTGTTCCTACCGGTTGACTCGATTGCCTTCGTACGTCTACGACGAACACACACCCAATTGTCTATGCCTTCGTTCGTGTCTCTCTCGATCAAACACCTGAAATCACAAAGACAAAGGGTGCCCTAACGGCCGTTTTCACTCCTACGCTCAAGTCAGTGTAGGGCTAGGAACACCAAAGTAAGCTGTAAAAAGCTCCTTTGTAATTTGTGTGTCAATAGCGTACCTTATTAGGTTTGATAATACCCTTTATATACTATAGGGTTTCCACTATTTCTGCTAATGATAATTAGGTTTACTGAGGGAGTGCCTTAGCGCCGCTATCACCCACTCTTAGGGCAATCTAGCACGTAAAGCTCCCTTACTGGAGTGCAACCTCTGAAGAGATGACCACCTGGGTACCAACTCATGCACCTAATCTCTAGGGCCATCCGTCTTGGGAGTGCCCTAGCTGTTCACGTGCCATGCATGCAGCTCGCCCCTGGAACGTGACCCTCACAGGTCGTATCTCTTCTAGTGGCTCTTTTACTTGTGTTACGCCTGAACGCGTCATCCACTCTGCATGAATGGACCCTTCGTGATCTAGGCTTCTCCCTAACTGGTACTGGTGTGTTGTCTAGGATGCATCTCTTATGGCCCAACTCTCCTGTTCGAATCACCGATGTCTGATGTCTCATCACCCCCATGATGTCGCCGAGGACACATCAACACATCGTGGAGATCGATCTCTGACCACTCTTTTGCACCTTGGCTCACGCCACTCGTGGGACCCAGCCTACATGGCCCCATCATTTTGGACGCCGTGATACCAGCCACATTCGTGGGGCCCAAAGCCACATTCACAGGGGTGGAGGACCCGGAGGCTCACCTCACGGCCTTTCACACACAAATGATGCTGGTTGGGGGGTCTGATGTGGTGCGATGCAAGCTGTTCATGAGCACGCTGGTGGGAACAACAATGGATTTGTTCATCAGCCTCCCTGATGGCCATGTGATGTCGTTCGCACAACTCTCTAAACTGTTCAGAGAGCAGTACATCGCGAATCGGGCTCCCCCACCCATTTCTTACGATCTCTTTGACGTAAGGCAGTACCAGTGAGAGTCCTTGAAGGAGTTACTAAACCGTTTTAGGGCACAGGTGGTGAGGCTAAACACCAAGGATGAAACAATGATGGTGCACGCATTCAGGAAGAGGATCGTGCTAGGACCTTTCAGTGAATCACTCATCAGAAACCGCCCTAAGACTTTTGGCGAGATAAGGCATCGAGCGGTGGCTCACATTGCCGCTGAGGGAGAAGTCAACGAGAAGCGCACGTGCGTTGTTCCCACACGCCAACGGGCACCAAGTCGACCTCAACCCCTGAGGGTGCATGAGGCAACGACAGAGAAGAGGGCTCCAGCGAAGCAGCGGCTTTACGAGCTCTGAAAGCCCTAAACCAGGGGACGCGCAAGGGAGAATGTGCCCCTAAGGCACAACTTCATGGTAGAACTAAAGGACCTGATCGTCGTCCCCAATATAACAGAGAGATTGAAGATACCCGCTAAGTCTGACAAGAAGTTAGGGCCCAACAAGAACGCATGGTACGAGTTCCACCAAGCGTTTGGCCACCCCATACACAACTTCTTAGCATTGGGACACCAGTTGGATGAGCTGGTGAAAAGTGGCTTTTTGAATGACTACTTGGTGGAGTTACAGGGAGACCCGAACTCGACAGCATCAGGAGAGGATCAGGGGCACGGGATACCCGTGCATGGTGAGGTCCACACTATCGCGAGGGTTTTTTCAGGAGGATGGTGCACCGCTTCTTAGCAGAAGAAGTATGCACGAGCAGTGATGTCGGTAGAGGTGCAAGAAGCAGACGACGCTCTTGACGTCGACCTTGTCTTCACCAAAGCTGACCTCCGAGATGTCGTCCCCCACGACAATGATCCGGTCGTGATCTCAGTAATGACCGAGGGGAGAAAGGTACACCGTGTGCTGGTGGACCAGGGAAGCTCGACAGACGTGATGCTCTTGACGACCTTCAACAAGCTGCAGGGTTCCCCTGACCTGCTAAGGCCTTATATTGGCTGTCTGTACGGCTTCGCGGGAGACCAGGTGGAGGTGCATGGGAACTTGGAGATGAGGACCACCTTCACAAATTGTGCCGCGTTCCGTACGGAGAACATCAAGTAGCTCGTCGTCAATGCCCCCTCCGCATATAACTTACTGTTGGGTAGACCTACTCTGAACTGGCTGAGGGCGGTGGCGTCGACGAGGCACATGAAGATGAAGTTTCCTGACTTAAGAGGAAAGGTGATTACCATCAAGTCAGATAAGAAGGAGGCTAAGAGATGTTATGAGAACAGCCTACAGACGAAGAGGGGGGTGTTCATGGTTAGCACCAGAGCACCAAGTGAAGAAGGGGTCGACTCGAACCAGTAGGGAAAGTTCTGGAGAGGGAGATCGAAGTTAGGATGTTCAAGCTTGGCAAATAACTAGGCCATGCAGCACAGGATCAGATCGCCGAGGTCATAGCACGGCATCTGAATGCCTTCGCATGGTTCTCCTCGGACATGCCAGCCTTAGACCGAGACTTCCTATGTCACTGCCTTACCATGGACCCCAATGTCAGGCCTGTCCGCCAGAGAAGAAGGAAGTTCAACGAAGAGATGCGGCAGGTCATTAAAGAAAAGACAAAAAAGTTGTTGAGCGCCGGCCACATAAGGGAGATCCAGTACCCTGAGTGATTGTCTAACGTGGTCTTGGTGAAGAAGGCCAACGGGAAGTGGAGAATGTGTGTTGACTTCAGCGACCTCAACAAAGCATGCCCGAAAGACTCTTATCCTCTACCAAGCATCGACGCCTTGGTAGACAGTGCCTCGGGCTGTAAGATGTTCAACTTCCTAGATGTTTTTTCTGGGTACAACCAGATCAAGATGCACCCCAAGGACGAGTGCAAGACAGCGTTCAAGACAAAGCTTTCTTGTTACTGTTATACCGTGATGCCCTTTGGGCTCAAGAATGCAGGCGCCACCTACCAGAGCATATGAGCGACTTCATCCTCCCTATGTTTCATCACATCCTTACTGGAGGTGAGAGTGGAGGTCTCAGCAAGGAGGTCCTCAGAGGCCCAGGGGTAGAGGGCTCTGTAGTGTACTTTGGGAGAAGGGTTGGATGTTGTTTTCGTTCGAGCCATCTCGAAGAAAGCTAAAAAGCAAGAAAAAGAAAGAAGAAAACAAAGGCTTAGAAAAGGGTGATGGCGTAACTCAGCAAAACCAGAAAAACCCCACACTCGAAGAAAACCTAGAAAAATAGAGGAACGGGGAAAAAGTAGAGAAAGTCTAAAATGAAAGGAATTTAAACAGACCCGGGCAGTTATCAAAGTGCGAAATCAAAGAACTTGGACGATCAATCGATAAAAATCATACCTTTTGTTGGTGAGAGTCAAAAGTTTTGATTTTTCGCGAAGAGGAATGAGAGCGCTTGAAGAAGAAGAAGATGGAGCGATCACAAACGTTTATGAGAATAATGGAACAGTGATTGGAAGCGCACGTTTTTGAAAACTTAACATAAGTTAAGAAGCACAAGCGACGTTAAGTCCTGACCGTTGATCAGGACATGTTTCGATAGATTAAAATAGGCGCAGAGAAACGTCAGTTCGGTGCACTGTTCACGTCCTGTCAAAACAGAGCCACGTAGGTCGCCAGGGGCGAGGACTTAGTCTCTTCGTTGAACAAGTTGCAGTCGAGACTAGTGGGCTTGTGTACCGACCAGTCCTCAGGCGTCGTTGACTACTAGTAATGATGGGGCCATGTAGGCTGGGTCCCATGAGCGGCGTGAGCCAAGGTGCAAAAGAGTGGTTAGAGATCGATCTCCACGATGTGCTGATGTATACTCGGCGACATCATGAGGGCGATGAGACATCGAACATCGGTGAATCGAACAGGAGATTTGGGCCATAAGAGATGGATCCCAGACAACACACCAGTACCAGTTAGGGAGAAGCCTAGATCACGAAGGGTCCATGCGTGCGGAGTGGATGACGCGTTCAGGCATAACACAAGTAAAAGAGTCACTGGAAGAGATACGACTTGTGAGGGTCACGTTCTAGGGGCGAGCTGCATGCATGGAACGTGAACAACTACGGCACTCCCAGGACGTATAGCTCCAGAGATTAGGTGCATGAGTTGGTACCCAGGTGGTTAACTCGTCAGAGGTTGCACTCTAGTAAGGGAGCCTTTGGCGCTAGATTGCCCTAAGAGTGGGTGATAGCGGCGCTAAGGCACTACTATTTAATTATGGTTAGCGGAAACAGTGGAAACCCTAGAGTACATAAAGGGTATTATCAAACCTAATAAGGTACGCTATTGACAGACAAATTACACAGGAGCTTTTTACAGCTTACTTTGGTGTTCCTAGCCCTACACTAACTTGAGCGTCGGAGTGCAAACGGCCGCTAAGGCGCCCTTTGACTTTGTGATTTCAGGTGTTTGATCGAGAGAGACACGAACGAAGGCATAGACAATTGGGTGTGTCTAGTGATAGACGTACGAAGGCAACCAAGTCAATTGGCAGGAACAAATATTAATCGATAAAATAACTATAAAAAATTCTAATTTATGAATTTAAACATTTTTTGCATATTTTTTTATTATAATTTGAATTTAAATGATTTATTCCCAAATTTGTGTTAATTTCAGGATTATAGGGACGAATGGAGATGAAAGGGCAAAAGGAGAATAGACAAAGCTAAAAGGAGAAAGTTGGAATGCACCAGAACTTACCCAAGCTCGCTCAAACTCGTCCAAGCTAAAAGTCCCTAGAGGATCTCGCCCAATCTCGACCAGACGAGATTACTCCAGTGACGTTGGGACTTTTTCTGTTTAACTCACCCATGCGAGCCCAATAACGCCCAAGCGAGAAGTCACTTAGACCAAGCCAATTAGGTTAAATATGACGCTTGAGGCACAACCCGAGAAATTATTGAGTGGATTGGAAATCAATTTGGAGAATAAAAGGTGTTAGAAACCCTAGAGGAGGCAGTCGTCAAGGAGAAACATCATGGATCTTCTTTTCTTGCTCTCCATGCTTGTAATATCCAACATGAGTGGCTAATTCTATGGGATTGGGAGTAATATGTTCAAACTCTTATGTATTGAGTTGATGATTGTTATTGTCATTTTATTTGTAATGCTTGTTTCTATGATCTAGATCCTTAGATTTGACTGGAAAGTACTTCTAAGTTTTTGACCCAAATGCTAATGCTTAACATATTTGAATGCTAGAAATCAATTTGAAATGTTAATTGCTATCAACGTCTCATCGTAATGATAAGAAGTTTTTATAAATATGTGAGGAATCGGTATTTAGGAGACTCTCTCAATATTTTTGTATGCGAGGAATCAATATAAATGACTTTTATAACATTATCAACATAAATTAAAGGACAAAATATGACCATGTTAATAAAAATACAACAGAGTAAAAAGGATGAACCTCAATACGAATTTTCCCAATTGAACCTATTGAAAATGAATCTTTGATGATTCCAAATCCAAGAAGGATGTTTATAGTTGGGTTTCTGCTTGTGGGGCTTTTGTTATGTGTATTTAGAATTTGTTAAATCACTCTTAGTCCAATCCAAAGCTAAAACAATCAAAATCTTTTAAAGAAAATTGTTTTTCAAAGTAACTGAAAAACAACCTCTTGTTTTTACGTTTCATTGGGTTGTTTTACACTTGAAGTTTTGAAAAGGATTTTCAAAAGCTAATATTGGCTGACTTTACAAGTCAAAGCCAAATCAATCGACCGAATCGAGGTTTCAATCAATTTTTTTTTAAAGCATAACAGAATTGGTTAAATCTGTTTTTGGTTTAATTCAAATCTATTTTGGGGCACTGTTTAACTGCTAAAACGGTTGGGTTTATAACTGGGTTTTGAGTCTCTATTTTAAGAAATCAATCAGATTACATAAACTAGCTCACTTCTCCCCCTATTTGTCTTCACAAATAGAAAGAAGTATTAGAAAACAACATAAAAGAGGAAAAAAAATTGTTCATAAAAGTAAACCAGCAATTTAAATGAAAGCGCCAAACTTGCTTCAGTCATTCCTTTCATATTGCAGATCAAGTAGTTGGTTCTGAACCTCCTCAATTTGTTCATCCAAGGTCTGGAACCTTGAATCCATATGCTGAAACCTTGATTCACACAGTTTATGAAGATTTCTTTGGTTCTCAGCAAAGCTATCCATTCAGTTTATCATGAGCCTCTCAAAAGGAGACATTGAAGTCATCCTTTCTCCCATGTGATCAGTGCTTGGATTAGCTCCATGAGTCTCAGCAACAGGTTCCTCTAGGTTTGCTGCAACATCAGTCTCTTCTTCCTCGTGAGTCCCACTTGGGCCAGCTTGGTCACCATCCTTGCTTACCCACCTTTGAGCGATCTTCGTAAACCTCATTTTGCTTAGGGAACCACTATTGATCTCACTTGAAGGCTTTATAATCTCAGCCAGTTCTTCTTCAATATCTACATCAAAATAAAGTAGAAATTTAGAAATAACAATGTCATAGGGATAGTGGAAGTCACTTGACCTTATAGCCTTTTGCATATCGTCTTTGAAGATGTGAATCCAGTTGAGCTTCACTTTGTTCATGATGCAGTAGATTAATAACAAGTCTTCTTCATAGAGAGGAGAATGGTTGCTCCCCATTGGTGTGATAATCCAGGAAACTATGAAGGCAATGAGCCTTTCATCAAGCTTCAATCCTCCAAAAAAAAAAAATCTCACCTTTGAGAGAGGATTCTTGAGACAATTCTTGTAGAATTGTATTTTGTTGAATTCTTCTATCACTCCAAGATTACCTTTGTTTATTCTTAATTTAGAATACTTTAGCCCAATTATGGCAGCGCACACATCATTGGTGATTACAATATCCACCCCTTTCACATGAAAGTTGAGAGTGTCACCATTGAATTGAAGGTTTGTGTAGAATACCTTCACCAAATCTGGGTAGATGTTTCCAGAAAGCTCAAGAAATCTCTTCAGCCTTTGCTCTTTTAGAAGACTCCTCACAATTGTAAGATTTTGTTGTTTCATTCAGGTGAAAGAAACAAGTTTATAAATAAATTTTTAGTAATTCGGAAACTAACTAGATATTCCAATAGTTATAGAAGTACTAATCTAATAGGGGAACAAATCAAAATATAAAAGAATAATAAATTCTAAAAATCATCCAAAATATTCTACAATATTCTAAGATAATATCTGTAGATATTTCTTATATTTCTAACACTCCTTCTCAAGTTGAAACTTACTAAGTTTTACCTCATGCAAATTAAAAATTAAAACGCATAAAAATTGAGATTAAAAATTAAAACGCATAAAAATTGAGACAAAGTCGAACCAATGCATCAGGGGAGAAGTCCGGGCCAGTGCAACTTTGAAGTTTGTGTTTGCATCCATTTATATAATATAATTTAATCATATCACTAATCAAAGTGGGATCTCCAAAAACACACACTCATGCCGAGGACTAAACTTCTCGTGCGTGGGACTAGGGAGGACCCAATAGCATGCTAGAATATAGTCCCAACAAACTTGACTAGAATAGGCTTTGAATGACTCTTATACCATCTTAGAAAGTAGACTTTAAACCTTACTTAACCTACTTATAAGGTGAAGTTTGCATTTATTTATATGCTATAATTTAACCATATCTTTAGTCGATATGAGATCTCCAACAAATACTTCTAACAATATTACATCTCTGGAAATCCTGTTGTAACTTCTGGACTTTAATAATGTGTATTTAGTTGTTTCTTATCTTATGTTCATTTCCAGTTTTTGAGCGTCTTTTGAACTCCTTTTTTTGTGTTGTTAACACTTGACAAAATTTGTTGGCCAGTTTTGCAAGAAAAGAAACATTACGATGCCTTGCTTTGGTCCTGAAATGGATGCCCTCAGTTCAACAGTCATTGTCCTTCGATGATAAGAAAGATCTTACATTTATTGGATTGGTATGAATTCTTTTCAATGCAAAATATATAGTTTAACAGTTAGATTGATGAAACTCCTAAACATCATATGTTCAATAAAGTATTGGTATCAATTTCCAATGAAATAAGGTTTATTTTTTGTACCGTCCTGTCCCCGGGCGTTGACCAAAGTCAAAGTCAACATATGGTTGGACCCCTCAACGGGGACCCAAGGAAAGAAAGTCAACAGGTTGACCGCTTAAGGCGTCGCTAGGTGTAGGCGTCGCCAAGGTGAGGCGTCGCCAAGATGAGGCGTCGCCAGGAGTAGGCGTCCCCAAGATGAGGCGTCGCCGAGATGAGGCGTCGCCAGGTTAAGGCATCGACGGTGCCACCCCCTAATACCCATGGGTAGGAAAGACCGTGGAGGGGGCGACACCGCGAGAGGCCTCAGTACCTCAGGACAATAAAAAAGAGAAGAGAAAGGTGGCTTCAAGGCCATAGTTCTAGTACTAGTAGGGGGTAACCTGACTCGTGAAGTACCCACACCACCGCTGGGAGACCCTGGGACAGATACGACCCATGAGAGGGCCACGCCCAGGGGAGAACCACGTACATGGTACGAGAGAAAGGTAGATACGCTCCCAGGGCGAGTGACTAGAGGTTGGGGCGCATGAGTTGGCACCCAGAAAGTCACCCCCTTGCGCCAGATGCACTTCGAGAAAGGAGGTGTATCCTTAAGTTGGATTATCCTTAAGTTGGGTTACGACGCTGTAAGGCTCTCCACAGAGAATAGCGATCAAGTAAGAAGAACACGTTGCGGTAAGCACTGGAACATCAATGTTTTCCTGAAAATTCGCTATGGTACGCATTGATTTAGTTTATGTTTCGAACGCTTTAAAGCACTTTAAATGCTTTAAACGTTTTAAACGCATTGAACGTTTTTATATGCTTTAAATGCGCTTTAAGACGTCTTAAATAATTTAGACGTTTAAAAGGGGCTTTAGATGTTTGAGACGGGGATCGGAAGTTGGAGTTTTTCCACACACAAACCCTAGTTGTTTAGCTCGCGCATCCATTGTACGAACAGGCAATTAGGGAAGAAAGCAATAGTTATCCAGTTATTTGACCACCTTCAGAGCATCCATTCACGGTGTTTCGATATGGAGGTGTGTCCCTTTGATGTTTCTCGCTAGCTGACTTGATCGTCGGAGTGCAAACGACCGCGAGGGCGCCCCTTTGTCCACTTCTTTTCAGGTACTCACGGACGGAGCAGAACGAAGGTGCCCTAGCTCGCGAGGACAAGCCACGCACGAAGACGCACCCGGTCCACCGGCGGGAACATTTGGCGCCCACCGTGAGGCCGATTTAAAACGTCAGTCCCATCACACAGTTCTTCAGTTCCAGTTTTCAAGCTACTCTCTTCAAGATTTCTCCAAAATCCATCGTTCGTCGCGAACTTTGAGCAGTTGTACCAAGTGCTCTGGGTTCAGTTTGCTTGTGTTTATTGAAGTCAAGTTCCCAACGTCCCTTGGAGTTGCACGACAGCTAGAAGAAGTTCCAGAGACCATAGATGATGAGATCCACGAGGGAAGGTACGACGCGCGCTGAGAGTGAAGAGATGACCATGCAGCAGCTCATGGGTATGATGCAGGGGTTGCAAGAAGCAATGGCAGCGTCAAAGGCTGAACAAGGTCGCATGCAGGAGGATCTTGCGGTGTCTCAGGCGAGAAATGAGGAGCTCTGTCGCATGAATGAGGAGTTGCGCGTGTGGTGCAACCACACCGGACAACGCGACGTAGATGAGCCCGAGCCTTTCACCCCACCAAGGGAGTTTTCTATGCCGTTCTCGTAGCAGATCCTGGAGACGATGATCCCCAACACATTCACTGGGCCCAAGGTGACGTTCACAGGGATGGAGGACCCTGAGGCGTATCTCACTGCGTTCCACACGCAGATGATGTTGGTTGGCGGCTCCGACGCCGTAAGGTGCAAGCTCTTCATTAGTACCTTGACTGGGATGGCTATGGACTGGTTCGTCAGCCTCCCCGAGGGTCATATCATGTCTTTCGCACAGCTTTCGCAACTATTCAGAGAGCAGTATCTAGCCAACAGGGCTCCACCCCCAGTTTCATACGACCTGTTTAACGTGAAGCAATATCAAGGCGAAACCTTGAAGGAATACATAAACCGCTTTGGGGCGCAAGTGGTGAAGGTTGGCACCACAGAAGAGCCCATGATCGTGTACGCATTCAGAAAGGGGGTGTGCCCCGGGCCTTTCTGCGAGTCAATCATCTGCAACCGCCCCAAGACTTTTGCTGAGATAAGGCGTCGCGCGGTGGAACACATCGCCTCTGAGGGTGAAGTGTATGAGAAACGCACAAGTGTTGCGCCCTCGTGCCCAAGAGCACAAACGCACGCACAACTCGCCATGGTCCACGAGGACACGACAGGGAGGAAGAACCAAGACAGGAAGCGCCCCTACGAGGCAAGGAGGCCCCAGCCCAGGGGTCAAGCGGAGGGAAACAGGCCAGCGAGGGAAGGAAATAGACCCTTGAGGCACAATTTTGTGGTGAAGCTAAAAGACCTCATCGTTGTGCCTAACATAGTTGACAGGTTGAGGCCACCGGTGAAGTCTGACAAGGTGTTGGGACCCCACAGAGAGTCGTGGTGCAAGTTTCACGAGGCATTCGGGCACCATATCAACAACTGCTTAGCGCTGGGTTATCAGATGGATGAGCTTGTGAAGAATGGTTTCCTAAAGGATTATCTTGCGGGGTCTGCTGCGACCACAACCCTGGCGGTACCAGAGGAGGGTCAGGCGCATGAAATGCCAATCCATGGAGAGGTGCACACCATTTCTGGTGGCTTCTCCGGAGGAGGGCCCACTGCCTCTCAGCGTAAGAGGTATGTGAGGTTAGTGAATTCAGTTGCTGAGGAATTTTCGGATGACTTGTGGGAGTCAGACCTCGTGTTCACAAG
>Ga0123342_1006708_pt1 | contig 15772 bp, 10 predicted proteins | sample Turbeawhitnodule_FD_89960 | JGI IMG/M metagenome (GOLD analysis project Ga0123342, IMG submission 89960) | Root nodule microbial communities of legume samples collected from Mexico - Turtle bean Mexico white nodule | ecosystem: Host-associated > Plants > Roots > Nodule | place: Mexico: Nepantla... | reverse complement strand
CAGCCAATTCTGTTGTTTCCCCAGACAGCAAAGCATTTAGCCTCCGTAACCTCCCTAGTTTTCGTCTCTTGCAGGCACACAAACTCAGCCCCTTCCCTAGCTATAATATGGTTCAGATACCTGGATTTAATACTCCCCCCAGACCTCTTATATTAAGATCAATAATTATCATTACAGAGCATATTACCTCCCTCCTGAGAATCCTTCAACATCTCTTCATCACGTGCTTCCATGCAAAACTCTTTTTTAAGTAAATTCTTAAAATTCGTAATAAACTTGTATAAACCTTAATAGGAAATATATGTATTTTTTTGTCTTTTAGTTTAATTTTACTTAGTACTAATGTATTATTTAGTATTAGGATTTGTTACTTTTTAATGATGTTGAAATATTGAATTACATGTTAGGTACATATGCCATTAATAATTTTTTATACTAACTTAATTATGAGATAAAAATCTGAGTCAAGTTCATAAAGTTTCTGTAAGTTTATCTAAACTTTTGAGCTTGTCAACCTTGCTCCCAATTGTGTTTCTTACAATTAAATTTAGAAGAGGAAATGAGCAATTTAAATAATGTTATAAAATGTATTATAAATAGGAAAACAATGTTTTGAAATCCTTATTATTTATATACTAGTTGACATTTCTTCAAGAATAATAATATTTAAAAAAAAAATACTTACTCAAAAGTTTTCAAATAATTATATGCAAAAAAAAAATATACATACTATCACTCCTCTTGTAAATATTGTATCAATATCACTGAAGAAACATGGAACAATTCGTTAAAAAAGCAACAGCTTAATTATATCTTGTATTTAGAAGTTCGGAGTTCAAGAGACTTGATTTAGATCTATAGAAGACAGGGAAATTTTTAACGTTCATATCAGTATATATGATAATAAATCACTAATTAAACATTCTCCATGAGACCTAATTGGAGGGAGCCGAAAAGTAGCATACATTATAGCTGTTGTTGCATGTGGAAGCTGATAACATAAAAAAAAAGAGGCCACTTAAAATTGCATTCACAAGCTAGTTGATTAGATTTCAAAACACACCTCAAAGAGTATTGTAACAGCTAAGTAATTAACTAGTATTAATTCTACAAACCAAATCACTAGAACTGCATTAACTTTTTGTTCTCTCCTAGCTAATGTGCAACATGCATTCCTTGATTAGCATAGCATGATAAAATGATTGCATATATATGAGAAACTTGCAAATGATTTTGTGAATTAAGCAGTAAAAGTCTGGAAGGGAAGTGCCAATTGATCTAGGAGGGTAGTGACTGGAGTGGCGAGTCTAGGTTCATATGCAAAACCATGCAATTCAAAGCCATCATGTGCAATGTAAGGACAAGGTGGAATCCACTGCCACCTCTTCCTGCAAATATCAAACAGCAACGCTTTGTCTGTTCCACGAATCATGATGACAATAAACTCCCCATGCCCTACACATTCAAACCCGTTTCCAACTTCCAATTCAGCAAACTGAATATAAAGCTGCTGCGGCATTCTCTCAGACTCCACCCACATTGTCCCACAAGCCTGCAAACTCCACACCCTCAAACTCTTTGGCACGTTGAGCTTGCTCTTCTCAACAGCCGCAACAAGAAGCAGCTTCCCCTTGCACTCAACGAGGTTGGGAGACCTGAGGAACCTCCTCATGGGGGCTTGTATTTTGAACCAATTGTTTGATGTGATGTCATAAGCCAGCACACTGAAAGGGCTACAATTCATGCAGTAAAACTTGCCTTCAGCGTAAACCATTCGACCGGATTCAAGGCTGCAAAGCCTAGGCAGAGAAGAGGTAGTGCCCCACAAGGAGTAAAACCCTCCTCCATCGATGTGAAAGCTTTCAGATGTCAAGTTCTTCACTGCATAAGGAGATATCATGTCATCCCCGGCGACAGTGACATCTATGCAGGTGGGGCTGATGGTTAGGCCAATGGAAGGGAAGAGTCTAGGTCTCAAGGTGGGAGGTAACTGAGTGAGAGAACCAACCAAAGGGTTGCACAGAAGCATGGTCTTGGGACCAGCCTCATCAGAAACCCAACAAAGTAAACCAGCAGAAGATGAGGCTGGAGAGAAGCCAGAAGGGACTATAGCAAAGGAAATGCGGTACCATGCCATGTCAGAGGGATCAAAGAGGTACCCTTCTTCACAGGAACCACAGCCACTACCGTTGTTGCTGTTCTTGTAGATGTAGCTCTTGCGAGTTTTGTGGTGCTTGAAGAACATGAACCAGTGGCGATGTGGAGAGACTTGGAGATATAATTCAAGGAAGGTGTTGGAGAAGAGAAGGGCATACCATCTCTTGCAAACACAACGTGCACGAAAGAAAGCTGGTGGAGGAAGGAAGGCTATGACACGCTCCAGAAGCTTCTGAGGGAGCTTGCTCCATATTCTGCTGTTCATCCATAGAGTAGAAGTGCTGTAAGTGGCACTGGTAAGATTGCTAGTATTAGTACTACTACCAGCACCACTGATGGGGAATGTGTACGAAAAAGGAGACGTCATAGAAGGGTGAAAACCTTCCATATATATAAATATGTTCGGTTGCCTCCAGATGGATATGTATAAGATTATCTAAAGTGGAGGAAATGGGAAATGTTGAGGAGTGTAGTGTAGTGTAGTTTTTTTATACTAGCTAGGCTTACCTTTAATGTTAAAGGAAAGGTTATGCATGGTTTCTTCTTTTGCTGTGTAAATTTTCCTTGGAAGGATAGTGGGGAAAATGGCCGTGGAAACGTTTTTAGGGAACAACCTAAGAGGGGAAAGCAGTGTAGCTTCCACAAGGGAAAACAAAAAAGGTGGCTTTTGGAAGGATAATTGTTGATGTTGTTGTTGTCATGTTGTGTTAGCTGACTCCTCCTAGCTGCTATAGCAATCACCTGGGATGGTTGTTTCTGTTCCTCATTTTCAGTGGGGTTTTGGAGAATGGAGAGAAGGGAAGACGGTTTTGGAAGTGAAGAAGTGTGATGCAACACAACCAGAAATGGAACAAAAGACGTGTGATTTAGAAGTTGGGGATGGTTATGATGTGTTGTGGCATTGGTGGTAAGTGGGGACAAGTGTATATATAAGATGAAAAGGCCTTGTTGAACACTTCATTTATTGATAATAGCATGATTAATTAATGAGTTGATGTATATATCTCTCTCTCTCTTGGCATCTTTTGGAGGATGAGATGAGAAAGAAAGAGAAAGAAAAGGGAAGTGATTCTGATGAATGCATCTATCATTTCAGTGTTGTTTTGTCAAGGCCGAGGTTGGAAGGACATAGTGGCAGAAAAGTGAGACAGATGCAATTGATGAAAGCGCAACACCCTGCTAGTACAAACACATGGGAGGATATAAAACAGTGTTCATCACTATTTTATTCAATATTCATCCTAATCCAAACCAATTTCTCTGTCTCAACAGATAAATCTCAAGAAGACTAGCGGCATTTCCTTTTTCTTTTTCTCTTTCCTTTCTCGTTGCTCTTGTTCAAACGCAGGTTATTCCCACAAAGGGACAAAACAATGCCATCAATGAGAAGTACACTTCATATGTATGTAGATGACAACTCTTCCATGGAAAAGGTGCATCAAATCTTACTTCAAAAAAATCATTATATCATAATATATTTCTTGCTCAAAACTCACCACTCACTTTCTCTTTCTTTAAGTTTTCTTATAAAACTTAATAAATCCTGTCAAAAATCAATGTCAATAGTTTTTCAAACTCCCATTCCATTCACACCCATAAGTTTTTAACTATTTCATAATTAAATTCTAAACATTTTTATATTATTTTCACTAATCTAACCTTCGGTTCATTATATGAATCAATACTTAAATGAATTTAATTTTTTAAAAATCCTTTATTCTCTAAAAACAAAGATTATTATTTTATTTGTTTTCGTTAAAATTCTAATAAGCAATATATGTTTGGATGTTTAATATAAATAGATATGGAAACTTGAATAACTAATATATATCATAAAATAAAAGTTAAAATTTATAATATTTTGTGTAGGAGGCATTATAAAAGACTAATGAATTTTTTATGTAGTTACAATGAATCAAACTCAAGATAACTGGTTAAATTATTAATTTTATTTAAAATACTTTTACATTTTTATTTCAGAAAACATTTTTAGTAACTACAAAAATATTACTTTTCATTTTTTAAATTTGATTTTAATTACTTTTACCATTTTATATAAATACTTAAAAGAAAAAAAAAGATAATTTTTGTTAAAAATAAACCAAGACAACAAACTTTAATTTTATAAAAAAAAAATATATTTAAAAAATATATTATGACACCACTGTTTTGTTTTGACATCTTATAACAATGGTAAATAATAATAATAATAATAATATATTGAATTCAATTAGATTATTGAATATAAGAATAATAAGATGGAGTGAAAAAAATATTTAGATTATCAACAAATTAGGATCTTAATTTTTTTCACATGATGAATCTTAAGCTGCCAACTTGTTGTCATTTGTGGGGATGTTAATAATCACAGTGATGCAAAAAAAAATCACCTGGGTAGATATAAGAAAGGCTTGTATAGAACAAATCCTCTTTCTTTGAAAGAGATAATTATTTTTTAATGAGATTGGATGAATAGAAAGAACACAAATTTTGTTTAAACATTAAAGATATGTGCATATATATTTAAATCATTAAGTTGAAAGGAGTTTAAATGAAAAGAATTAATGATGAATGCATGAGAAGGTTGATTTATATATGAGTTGGTGCAGAAATGATTATGAATAAAATCAGAATGATACAAAGTGTGGTGTCAGATCATACATGCATACGTCCAATCCCATCGAACTGATAGGTTTCTTTACAGTTTACACAGCACAGGGAGGCGTGAACTACCAAAAGGAAAAGCTTTTGGTGCTGCTAAAGCTTCCTGAGTCTGAGCCTGAGAGTGTACTCATCTCATGCCACACACCAAGCTATATCAGTTTCTTTCTTTCTTTCTTTCTACCTTCTTCCTATTCCTATTCCTATTCCTATTCCTATTCCTATTCCCATTCAGATTATGCCCTCTACATCACTATTCCTTTCTTCTTTCTATGAGTCATAATATTCCCTTTCTCTTAGCCAATTGGCTTTTGTTTGGTTTTGTTAAGGGAAGCAAATCTCAGTCAGAAAAGCCCCCCCTTCCCCCCCTCTTCTGTCACGCTGTCTTGTTCGTGTCAATCTCTACCTCTCTATCTCCCATTCAACACTCCTTCAATTTATGGAAAAAGTGCTCTTTCTCTGCTTTGGAAATCTTTCTGTTCCTTCAAGAAATCTCTATTTTCAGAAAAAGCCTAACCAAACATATTTAGTAAATTATGTTCACTCCCAAGCAATCCCACACCCTACATATCAACTCATCTCCACCAACCTTTTTCTTTTTAATTTCCCTACACAAAGTCAAACAATGCAACCCTCCTTCCACTTTCATCCAATATTCATTAATATATATATATAATCATCTTACCTACTTCTCCTTTTCTTTAACTCACTCTATATAAATATATGATTCTATTATATATAACCATCTTAGGGTTCATCTGCTAAAAAACACATGTGAAACCTTTCTAACTTGTGCTGTAATGTTATTCATTTTCCTCATTGATATTTATCATTGTTGTTGTTGTAATGTTATAATGTGCCAAATCTCGTGCTGGGATTGTGTCACTACTGATGTGTAGCAGTTTTGACACTGACCAGAACCCCTTGCTAGGCTGTGTCTGCTTCGAATTTCCCTTCACAATCGACGTAGACATCAACTTGATGCAGTGTAGTGGAAAATAAGAGACCGCAAACAACGTTTATATAGAAAATATCCAAAGATGATTTCTGAAGAGAAAACGCAAACTGAAGCACTTCTGCTGACACATTCCTGATATTAATTTTGACTCAGTTTCTGGTTTCTCACATTGTCATTCTAAAACTTTACTATCAACACCTTTTTCTATTGTATTTTTATATTAATATATTTTTCTATTTTTAATTATAACTGCAGTATTCACTGATATTTATTATTTTTTAATTTATGAAATATAATGCCTCCAACATTTTGTAGTTGCATGTATATAATGGTAAACACTAATTCTGACACTTTTTTTTTTCTGTAACTCGTTTTCTGTCAAATATATTCTATTAAATAACTGAAATTTATTAAGAAATATAATTCTTTTGTAAATCCTTCGCATTGTTTATTAATTTTCAATAAATTTTAATATTAATAAAACAGGCCACATAAATTAATTAGAACATATATTATTGGAATTCCTCTCCATTAAGTGTACTTTGTGTTCTTTATGTTTTCACTTCAATTTTGACTCCCATTGATATTCTTCCCATTTCATTATTTCATTTTATTTCTCACTTTAGAATACTATTTATCTCAAATTATTTGTCACTTTAAAACACAAAAAGTATTTATTATTTTTTACAACAATAAAAAATAAATGTACTAGTAGTTTTTACATACTTAATATGTTTTGGTCAAATAGAGTTATTTTTTAAAAGTAAGTGTGGATTACCTTAAACGGTAAATAAACTAATGACATGGTTGATTTTGAGGAGAAAAAAAAGAAATAGATTATAAATAAAATTGAATGTTTAAGTTTTGATAAAAATAAAAATAAGTGAAAAATGAAATAAAAATTGTATAATTAAATTGATTTAGTAGAAAATAAAGATAAAAATAAGTAAAAAAATGTAGGTATTCTCCTCTTTTTCTTTCATGCAAACTAATAAAATTAATTCTCCCTCACTCATTTTTCCTCTTGTCTATCTAACAAACCCTAATATTTCTATCCAAATGTTACATGTAATGAATTTTTGTCTTTCTTTTCTTTAGACAATGATCAATTAATAAGAAAAAGAAAATTCAAACAATACTAACATGTAAAAACACAATAAAAATAATGATTAAAAAAATATATGTTAATATTATTCGACCTTAAATTATATTGAGATTAATCATCGTTCTATTTTGAAATTCAGAATTTTTTTATGATTTTATTCTTAAAAAACAACTTAATCGATTAAGAAAAGAAAATTAATATAAATTATTAAACATATAGAAAAAAAATAATATAAATTATTAAACATACTAGAAAAAAAAATTATATATATATATATATATATATATATATATTATGTATATAGTGTAGTCTGGTGTTAGGGTAGCTAGCAATCGATAAACAAAACTAGGAAGAGGTGACTATACCATAATTGGACGTGCATGCTTGAAGCATAAAAAAATACATAGATGGATAGGGATAGATAGGGTTCTGCCATTATTAGATAATGTCCATTGCACATGCTTAGCTGCATAATATGCACAGTAAAATTTATTTACTAGCAGTTCAATATAAAATTACCAGTATTATAGTTTGGAATGATATTCCTAAATAAATTAAATGAGTTAAACCAACTCTTTATTTTTTCCTCTAATAATTTTATTACATCCATTCTTGAGGAATTTCCACGGGTTTCGAGATTAATAGTATACAAACGTAGTAGAAAAGGAAACTATTTAAGCATAGTCTTTATTTAACAAATATTATATTACTAATATGCACATTTTGATTTATATTAAATAATTGTATTGCTATAATGTTGTATTTGAGTTTGATTCTAAATAAAGTAAAAAAGGAAATGGAATTAAGAAGCATGGTATGATGAAGAAAGGTAGTTTACTAACACGCAACAAGGGCTACATAGGAAGCATTGAACTGACAAAAGTGTAAAGTGGTTCTCAAGTGTTTCTCTATAAGCTCACTCTACCTTCATCAACGAATAACCCTACCTACCTATCTCATTATTCTGCACCACTTCCATTTCCATTTCCATGCCATAACATCTTCATCAATACTCAATTCTCCTAACTTCAAACAACTCCACAAATTATTTCCTTTTATCTTCAACCATCCACTCATATTCATCATTTCATACTTCTTTCAAACAAAAACAACACCATATACTGTTTTTCATATAAGTTTGTCATTCAAGTTTCTTTCGATTTTGGGGTAGAGAGTGATAAATTGTGTGATCGACTCGTATCTTGTCTTGTAATCTTAGAAAAATTGTTACTTAAGGATGTTAATCCTCTTACCATTTCATATCACACGATATACCTATCACCAAATTAAGAACGAAACGTAATTGGGTGGAGATTTCTTTTTTATCAGCAAAGAATAAAATTAAATTAATGGGATACAAAAGTGGTATCCCAACCCTTTTACACTTACCAGATCACATAAGGAAAATTCAAAATAAAAGAGCATCCCGTACAATGCTGATTACTGCAAAAGATTAAGAGCCTTACAATTGGGTGGAACATTAATTTCTTTTGTAAAGTAAATATAAATTTTTCGGATAAATGAAAACGTAAAAACTTTGTCTTTAGGATGCAATAGTACTGGAGTTCTCCTGTTATGTTATGTTGGACAAATTTTAAATCTATGTAAGTTATATTGGACAAGTCTTAAATCTATGTATGTTTAGATGCATATTTTATAGGACTTAGAAATGTCAGTTTTTCTATGATTTTTTAACACTAAAAAAAAATACATTTAAATATTACAATAAAAATTCTACAGACTTGGAGTTTTCCAAAAATATTTCTATTACAATATTATGACTTATAGAAATATAAATATTAACAATATAAGGTTCAAAAAAAACATCTTAAAGCCCTTCAGAAACTGACACTTGTATGATCATCTGTTTGTATACATAGTACAGTCATCATAGTTCACAACATAACAAGAAAAACAAGGACAAGCTAGTAAATATCAAGTTTTATAATATACAAAATTAAATCAAAAGAGAAAACCAAATTACATGGATCAATTTCTCAATTATTCAATATTTTTCTAATTCCAACATAAAACAATCACATAGATCACATACGGATCTACACATCCAGGATATTCAACAAACAGGATAACAATTGACGTCTTTCGGAAGACCCGTATTAAGTAAGTCCTACCAGAGACTAACACCTGATTCAAAGATTACCAGCGGATCCAAGAGAAAGGATCATAGTAAGTTCAATACAACCCAAGTCGTGCATCTCATATGTCACCGTGTGCATGAACTCCCTCATCAACTTCTCACCACTTGATATCTTAGTCTATATGTGACTTAGATCATCAATGAAGCTCGGAGAGCTCTGGTACCACATATGCATCAATACTTAATACACACAAAAATATTAGTCCATACATTATCCCAAATGTATGAATTCAATTCTCTTGAAGTTTCCTTTTTCCTTTCCTCTCCCTTATCTTTAAGATTCTGACTTCCTCACTCGTCAGTTTGACGATCGGAGTGCACCAGTAGACTCCTGGCAACGAAGACTACAAGACTGCCTGATCAAAATCTCTAATAAAGTAAGTTCAATTTTACTTTTCTCTTTGAATCGAATTTTGAAACTTATAGGTTTGTCTCGATCTAAGTTTACGTATGTGACTCTTTTATCTTTAGGATTAGTTTTTGTTAGTTCAAAGTCCTAGTAATACAGATAGATTTTTTATCAGGTCTCCTTGGTGCAAGTTAAGCTACTCTTGAAGCTTGAGGTAGGTTTAAAGCTCTTAGGGAGCATCTGCTCAATTAAACGTAAGGAAAGCTAGTTTAAATTTCCAATAGAATCCTAGGCTAAAAGATCTGGATGTGAGTGATGTGGTCACCAATTTCAAAATTTCTTGCAGGATTTATTGTTTTTGTGTAGATTGGAATTTGTTTGAGGTTGAAATGTGAAATTTTAGATATAGTAGATGTTGTAGAATGTATATGAGTTCGAAATTGAATGAGTTAATGAATGTATTTGAATAGGTTGTTGTATCAATTTAAATGAAATGTTTGATGAGAATTGGTTGTTTGATTTTAAATGATTTTGATTTAGAAATCATATATATGTATAGATTGATATACTAGCTCAATGACTCAAAGAGAGTGTTTGTATAATTATGAGCAGGAATTGTCAATGTAATGTGTAGATTTATAAATTTATCAATTGAATGAAATGTTGGTTTAGAATTTAATAGGTATAACAAGTTTATGCAAAAAAATTCTGCATAATTCGCTCAGGCAAGATAATTCTCGCTCAGGCAAGATAATTCTCGCTCAAGCAAGAATAAAATGAAAAATGAGGTGCTCTCGGTGACTTTGTTAATCACCTTTTTCAGCCTAATGGATAAAATCTTCGAGACGATTTTATACATGCACCCTACCAATGAGATGGGGTCTGAAATCTCTAAGCTATTGTGGATTATCAGTCTTAGGGATCAAACAAATAAACGAAGCATTTGATCCCCAAGGCCACTTTTCGTTGACCAGAAAATCTCTTTACCGAAATGAAATCATCCTTTAGGCACTCCCAACAAAATTGAATAAAGCTAAATTGAAACTGTTTGAATCAGGGCTATTCAAACTATCACAGCTCCAAACTGCATCCTTAACTTCCTCATCAAAAATAGCTCTAACCAACAACGCAATATCTTCATAAAAAATGGAGTTGAAACAAATATTGTCCAACCTAACTTGAGGCTCAAACATCCTATCAAATTTGCCTTTAAAGAACTCTCGGACTTTAGCCTTAACCTTCTCTTATCATCGCACCATTGACCCTTCACTTCTACCCCGTTGATCTCGTTCCTCATTCTCCTCCACTTCACAGACGAATGGAAGAATTTAGTATTTAGATTTCCTTGTTTTAACCACTTTGTACGTTCTTTTTTACGCATAACCACTTCCTGTTTGAAAAAATTATGACTTTGTTCGGCTAACAAGATTCTCCTCTCCTCCCTCCCTCCCAAAATCATCTAAATCGTCCGCATCATCTTTTGCATCTAATTCTTGTATTTTCTTTTGTAAAATTTCCCCTGCTTGATTAACATTCCCGAAGACCTCTCTATTCTAGATTTTCGTATCTAGTTTTAACTTTTTCACTTTTCTTTTAATACGAACAACCTTCCACCGTACACCTCATAACTCTACCATATACTACGAATGAAAGCTAAAAATGTTCCATCTCTTTGCCACACATTCAGACTCGTGAAGGGTTTTGGCCCCCAATCCACCAACGAAACTCTAAGCACTAGGGCACAATGATTAGAGATCGACCTGCTGAGAACGAATTATTTACTGTTCGTCCAAACATACAACCATTCCCTGGAAACCAGGATTTTGTCTATTCTGCTTTTAATGCTTTTAACTGACCCATTCGGCTTGTACCAAGTAAACTTTCTTCCAACCATTGGAATATCCATCAACTCGGAATTTTCGATGAATTTGTTGAACCGAGCAATTTCTCTACTATAATCAGATACCGACACCACACTTTTTCTCTCCTCTTTTCGTTTGATAGAATTGAAGTCCTCGATGACACACCACGCCCTGTTCTATCGACTATTCCCGATTTCACATATCTCATCCCAAACCTCCTTTCTATCTTTCAAGGAACCAAAACTATACACATTTACTATGGTAATTTGTACCCCTCCTCCTACTTTCCAAAAACCTTCGATAACCGAAAAAATCTTCCCTTAAAAGAGCTTGTCAAATTGAAACTATTTCTTCTCCACATAGTGATAATTCCTCCTGCAGTATTAATGGCCCCGATTTCAACCCAATCAATTTCGTTAGAACCCCACAAATGGTAGGAACTCTCCTAACCAAACTCAAAGCACTTTGTCCCCGTAAGCAAACCATTCCAACCTCCTCACTTCGGATCCAATCACTTAAATATTTTCTTTTAGTGCTTCCTCCTAACCCCCTTATATTCATATTAATTAGACTCGTCATCAAAAACACAAATTTCCATTTGTATACTCATGTTGTCTTGGTCTTCCAAAGAACGAAGCCTGTTTAAAATGACTTCTTCTTCCCCTAACAGAGTGAAACCCATCTCCTTACCAATGTTCTACATTTTCCTAGCTTATCTAGAATCATTTTTCATCCAAACCAATTTATTACTGTTATCTGAAATGAAGATCTCTAACCTTAACTCCCTTAATGAAGCGGACTTAGATACCCTTTCAACCGCTGGTACACTTCCATCTCTCAGTGGAAACATAATTCCTTCCCTTCCATCAATAATTTTATTTTGTTGTCACCTAAATGTAAAGCAATTTTTTTTTAAAAATTTCTCTTTATTTTATCTCTCTTCTTCCTCAAATCTTTTGAAACTCAATAACATATATCTCATACATACAAATAATACACATGAATTTATATTTAAATATATATATATATATATAATAGTAAATAAAAACTAAATTATATATATATATATAATTTATATTAATAATAATAATAATAATAATAAGTATAATAAAAATTATAATATAACAAAAGAATTTGTTCGGTGTAGTGATTAAAACTTTTTTGTCACTAAAGAAACTTACTTTACTTATTATCAACTCTTAAATGATTTTTTCATACGGTTCTTAACCAATTTTGACAAAAAAATTCTAAGCCAAATGGTATGATTTGAGTATCCTATGGAACATATTAAGCTTTCACTAGTAGATGGGACAACTACGTCTTGTTTCTTTGAGTACCAAAAAAAAAAATCAGTCCCAAATGAAACTACATACCTTGGTGTACTTTTTGCATCATATGAGTTTCTTTCTCAATCATTATAATTATGTCTTTGAAATACCTCAAAACTTGTGTTGTTGCATCCATGTGAATTTGACTAAGAGAATGCATGAATCTAGATAACAAACTCACAACAAACATTAAATATGGTATAGTGGCAAATTGATACAATATATTTCCAATTATTCTTCTATGGACAAATGCATCTCCTGTGGTCTCATCTTCATTTATGACAATTTTTCGTTTACCACCAATGGAGTGACAACATATTTGCAATCATCCAAATGAGACATATTTTAAATCTCCTTAGCATACTTCTTTTGAGATATAAAGATCTCATCAAATTATTGGAGTATCACCATCCCAACAAAATAGCTCATAAAACATATTTTGTGGACACAATTATAGTTTTATTGTACATTTAAAACACTTTTCATATGCTTTATTTTTAGTGTTTAAATTTATTTTAGTAGTAATAAACTAGATTCAATGTACCTAGTTACTTTAATTTTGTACTTTAGTTAATCTAAGATTTTCTTACTCTTTTGGTTATAACTTTTTTTTTAGATATTAGTTTTAGTTAATTCTAGTTGCATTCTTCATTTCTAAGGCTTCAAAATCAACATATAATGTGCTGAATTTTTTTGCTATTTTGAACACTTTTTTTTTAAGTTTATACATATTTTTTCTGAAGTTAATATTTTAATTTGATTTGTATCTTTGGTTCAATGACATTTGTTCAATTGAGTTAATTAATTGAATTGATTAATTGTTCAAACTTAAATATGGATTTTTAGAGATAAGAGGAATAATATGAATCATGAAGATGTGATTTGATCTTTCATTTTCTTGTATTTTTTTTGCATTTTATAATTTTTTTTCTTTTTAAAAAAACTCAAAATGAATTTGTATAAAAAGAATATTAAATATGTCCATTGTAATCATCTAGGTTGTGCTCAATATTGTAAAATTTTTATAAAAAACTTAGATGTTTTGAAATAAAAATGACATTAATATCTAATTGTTAGACTCAATACCAACAAGAGGAAAATCATCAATATAAAGGGGAATATTGAGTTTTACCTTGTGATTTTTACAATTGACATAAAAAGTGACTTTATGTTAATTCTTGCTCCAGAAGGTAATCATCAATGTTGTTGCATCTAAGATTGTCAACAACCTTACACTATCATGTCTAGTTACTAGAGGAAAGGAAACATATAAGAGTAATATACTCCTTGTTGTTTACAAATCCACTAGAACTTAGTTTGATTTTGTAAACCAATTTTACATCAATCATCTTTTTATGTTTGAGTCTCTTAACAAGTTGCCATGTATTATTGTTCTTAATCTTATGTATCTTCTTTTACATGTAAAGAAAATTAAAAATCACAAGCAAAAGTTAGAATTGGATTAGGAAATACTATTCATTTTGACATATAATTTTGATTATGACTTCAGACATAGTATTATATATTATTTTGAATATTTGTCATTATGCATTTACATTAAAACCAATTTCTTCAACCTACTTATACAGGAACAAGGAATTTTTGAAACATTGCTTATTCAAACCTATTTCTAGCGTTGATTATTAAATCCTACACCATTTTTTATTTCACCATTATGTATGGATAGGTTTTTATTTGATGCATGCATGGTATCAATGTTATTTACTCTGGTGCATATTATAGTTTTATTAAAAAGTGTTACATTTTTTTTCCCAAATCCAATTTCTATTACAATTTTTTTAATACGCTCTTACCTTTACAAAATTCGAAATCAAAAAAATATTTTGACATCATTTCTAAAATATTATATATATATATATATATATGTATTTAATTTTAAAAAAAAATCATTTTTTATTTTTCTGTTTCATGTATTAATTTCTTCATAATTAATTTTTTTAAAATTAATTTATACAGTTCTTAATTTATAAACTATGTCATCTTGGTAAATGTTTATAGAATACAATTAATTAAATTTTTTAAACTTTGTTATTAATTAAATCTACAACAAACTTTTCAATCACTTTTTTTCCCCTTCCCATCTCACCCTATAACCAATTCTCTTTCATGAGTAACTTCAGAAATGGAATTGAAGTTAGGGAATGCACGAGTCATTGTATTGTACAAGTGAAACAAAAAAGTTAATATCAAATAATTAGTGGTTTGTGGTAGCATGTTGGTTCACACAAACTAATCATAAAGTAAATAGCAAATTTTCATCCCACCCAAAAACTAAATAACAAAATAGATACCCGATAACTCACTCGTCTGAAAATTCAAACCTTGTTTAAACGTCAGAGTAAAAGAAATCACTGCAAAAATCTTACCTCTACTCTTTCAAATACCAGTTCCAGCATTCTTCGAAGACCAATCCTGATTAAAACTGAAAATTTTTATTGGCCAAGACCAGTACACTTCTATTTTCATTTTCGTAGCAATGATTTGTTTAAAGGCTAAAACTAATAATACTAGCCCTCGCTAAAATATTCCAAACTTCCTAAATCCGTTTGAATAAAGCAGCAGGTAAGCATTAATGACCAGCACACGCACACCACCATTGAGCAACAAAAACAACATAATTCACTACCTTCATCAATTGTGATTGTGAAAGAATGTGTTGCCAATCTTCCAAAACTACTTAAATTGATCAACAGCCACCAGCACTGATCACCGAAAAACAATGCAACATAAACAACCTATCATGTTCATCAATTATGAAAGAATTTTTTCACAGGCAGTGCCAATATCACTTAGTGTGATGGTGTCATAGATGATATGCAGTATATTAAAGCTTTAGTTGATACAACAAATAAATTACACTGGTATTCTTCGACATTATTCCGTCATCTCTTTCAACTTAATTGAATGGTTTAAAAAAACCAAAAAGTAGAAATTTTATCATCAAGATACTTCAAGAGAGAATACAGTTGGTTATCTTAGGTTGACAACCAAAGCAGTGCATAACACACCCCAAGCTTTCCAAATATCGATCCTGAATGGTAAAAACAATAAATATAAGAAAATCTTGAATTACTTCCTTCCTCTGCTAAGCCTCTGCAGTTGATAATTGATACTCCCCCAAGATTTTCTGTTCTTTTTACTCTGAAAAAACAAAATTGAAGTGATTTTTTTTT
>Ga0123342_1006707_pt1 | contig 15774 bp, 6 predicted proteins | sample Turbeawhitnodule_FD_89960 | JGI IMG/M metagenome (GOLD analysis project Ga0123342, IMG submission 89960) | Root nodule microbial communities of legume samples collected from Mexico - Turtle bean Mexico white nodule | ecosystem: Host-associated > Plants > Roots > Nodule | place: Mexico: Nepantla... | reverse complement strand
CTTGAGGGGATCAAGATCAACATTCTTAGTGTTGGTGTGTTGGCCAAGAGAAGTGTGTGTCTTGAGGGGATCAAGGTCACTTTCTTGGTTGTGTTGTAAGTGATCTAGGTTTGATTGCTTAGTAGAATTCCTCAGTGGTTTCTGAGAAGACTGGATGTAGCTCTGGGTTTGGAGTGAACCAGTATAAACATCTGTGTGCTTTTTCTCTCTCCCTTAACTCTTTAAATTCAGTTTTGATATTTGTTTACTGGTCTAAACAACCGATTGTTTCTGTGAAACAACCGATTGTTTTTCTGGTTCTGTGCTTTTAGCTTTGTGTTTTGGCAAACTGGATTCCTTATCAACTGTTTCTTGAGATAATTTCATTATTGACTTAAAAGTATTTGAAATCCCTCTTTAAACCATTCACCCCCCCTCTAGTTTAAAGCCATCATTTCTAACAAAATTTCAACATTCAGGCAAGGATAAGCTGAACCATTTTATGCGGCATGGAAGATATTTCAAGTCTTGTTAAGGAAATGACCTAATCATGGATTTGAATATGTAGACTAGTTGAACATCTTATACAATGGCTTGACTAGATACTAAAATACTTCTATATGCAGAAGCTGGAGGGACCATTATGTCATTAGATGTTGAGCAAGCCACAACAGTCATCAATGTATTATCATCAACGGGTAGGGAAGCTCAACATAACAGGAAGCCAATTCATAGAAAGTGAGTGTTAGATTTGCACACCACTTTTACAATTTTAGCCCAAAATAAAATTTTGACACAGCAAATTGAAGTTCTTACCAAGCACACCACATGTTGTAAATTCAAATTCGATTTCACAGACGCAATCGGGTTTAAGATGTGATTTTTGTGGAGGAGATCATTTCATTAAATACTGCCAGTATTCAGAAACAAGAAATGAAGAGGTTCCTTTCATGAGAAATCAATAAAGACCAAGTAATTTTTTTAATCCTAATAATAATGTTTATGCTAAGAATTTTGCACAGGGTTGGAGAAATAAACAAAGTCAAGGTTATGACTAAAAACAAGAAGCAGGACCAACCAATAGGCCACCTACATTTCAACATCAACAACAATATCCTTCTATTTATGAGAGGTAATAAAAAATGGAGGACACAAAAATTCTTGCAAGCTTCAATAACAAATTAGAAAAACAGTGAAGCTTCAGTCAAAAATTTGGAAACTCAAGTAGGACAACTAGCTAAGCAACTGTTTGAGCAACAAAGTGACCTATTTTTAGCCATCATACAGACCAATCCGAAATAGCAGTGTAATTTCATGACTTCAAAAGATATTGATAATGGTGATCAATTAAATGATGGAAATGTGTTTGAGGATGTGAATGCCAACAAATTGATCATCCAAAAAGATGTACAAAAGAATGATATGAGAGAGAAAGGAGAAGTGGTTAATGAAGACCAACCAAAAAATGAAGAAGGAAGTGGTAGAAGAGAAATAGAAAAAATAAAAAAGAATAAAAAATTAAAAGAGATGAAGAAAAAGAAAAGTTACATGTAGATAATGCTTTGTGGAATTTAGGAAAAAGTATCAATCTTGTCCCTCTATGTTTAAAAATATTGGAAGGGTGGATATCAAGACAACCAATTTAACTATACAGTTGGTAGATGGATATGTAAAAAAATTTGTGGTGTGGTAGATGACATTCGTGTAAGCGTCAATAAATTTATGTTCTCAGTTGATTTTGTAATCATGAATATTTAAGAGAATAGAAAAATCCCTCTAATTCTTTGAAGACCCTTCATGAAAACACAAAGGGTAGTAGTAATTGATGTGGATGAAGGATATCTAAAGCTAAGGGTTCGAGATGAAGAGGTGAATTTCCATATGTCAGAAGTTGTTTAACATAGAAAGAACAAGAGATAATGTTTTGGAGTAGAAGAAGTTGATGAAGTGTTGATGGATGTACATAAACAATTACAAATGTCAAATTTTAATTCAAGATCAATCAGAAGGAATTGGAAAAAGAAGATTAGACAGAGAATTGTTCAAATCATATGAAAGAATTCAAATGCAAAGATTTTGAAAGAATTCAAATGCAAAGATTTCGAAAGAAAGGGCAATGATCAATCACCATTGTCTATCTTTATGATCCTTGGCTGAGCAATATATCAAGCTAAAAACGTTAAACAAGTGTTTGTTGGGAGGCAACCCAATCTTTAACCTTTAACCTTTGATTCTTTTTTTTTTTTCTGTACAATTTCGAGGGAAGAAAGAAAGGAAGGGAGTAAGATGAAGTTTGATCAATAAAGCTTCATAAGTTGCAAGTTATAGATAGTGCACTTAACAACTTTGCTAGCATTGAGCGAATTCATAAATTAGAGGAAATTCATTGAGTTCCAAAATTTTTAATTGAATCCAAAAATGAAAAAAAAAAAAAAAACACTGAAAAATTAATTGAATGGAACTTACACATAATTTTGCACATCCCTTTTGTTAGAGCTTAGAAAAATTCTCTCTAAATTTTATTATATTTTTTAAGACAATTTGCTGAATTATTATGAAGCATAACTTAAGTGAATTTGCACTCAAACTTAAACAAATTCTCCGAACAATATTTTCTTAAACCAATTACACCACTACTTAAACAATTCATCTTAGAAAAACAAGGTACTCTCGAATCTAAATCTACTAAGCCTTGAGGTAAAGTGCTAAGCGAAAATTCCCTCCAACTTAATTGTTTTCTTTTGCATTGAAAGCTCTTAAGCTTCAAGGAGTAGCACTTAAGCGAATCATTCATGAAAATCTCAAATGCTCTTTGGAGTGAATTCGCTGAAGTTGTGGAGTCAAGCACTTGAACGGATAATTCTTGCACAAAACAACTGATTTATTGAAGGAATCCGCGTCAAAATGCTGTACTGAGCTAAAAGAAGGTAATGTAAATGAGGTGTTCTCTGTTGAAATCGCTCAAGCTAATTCATTAGCGCATAAGCGAAAGTTTAACTACTTTTTGAATTGCTTTTTGGAGTAATTCCGTTCAACGCAAAACATTTCTGCTGAGAGAACTTTTAATAGTATAGAAAGGATCCGAATTGGAAAAAAAATGTTCAATGTACTCCCAAACTCAGGTTTTCCCTCTTTGTCCCAATCTCTCTCGTGTTTTCAATCTCCATTGCATCCTTAATCTTTATTCCAAACATATTTCTCCATTGGCAAATTCTTCCTACACCCAATATTTTTGAACTTGCACCCAACATAATTTTAAAATTCCAAAAATACCCTTTATTCCAGAAATGAAAATCCAGACTTTAAAATAATACATTCCAAAAAAGTAGATTTGGAAGAGTTTTTTGTGTTTCGGAAATAAAAATCAAAAGCCCATTTCGGATAAAAAAAATCCACAATACAAAAAATAATATATTAAGGACATTTTTGTCTTTCCAGTTGAATTGGGATATGGTGCAGGAAGCAATTGCCTTCTCCATTTGAACTCAGAATCACCAGAGGTATGTATAGTCCATCCTCATTTTTGTTTAACAATGTAATACACTAACCTAGGGTTTGCGCTCAACGTCCCTAGAGCAGCGATTATAAAATCTCTTTAATGCATGTTGATTAAATGTTATCTTGATAAGTTCTTATGGAAAATTTTGGTGATGAATGTTGTATTCAGAAAATGAAGAATTTTTGTTTTAGGGTACTTTGTTCTCGAATTACATCATGCAAACTGCTTTTCTTCACCAAGTTTAACTTCATTCTATGATTTCATTTAAGAATCCATTTTGAACTCCTATATATATTTCACTTGCATAAATCATGAATTATAAAATGAGGATAATGCTCAAAAGGATTGAAAGTTTAATTTTTTAGACTGAATGGGTGTTGTTTAAATGAATGTGGTGCCAAGGTAAAAGATGGGATTTCCACAACTTTTAATACCTAGTTCATTTTTTTAAGCCATTTATGGCTTTTTGACAATGTAATTTTATAAGCAGTTTTCTATTTTGCCTCCTCGGATATAATGTGATTGTAGTATACATTTGATGATAATTAATAGTTGGTTAAAAATACTTTTTTTTGTTAAAATGAAAATTATTTAGGTTTAATTATATTTTTTGATATTTTATTTTTGCTTGGAAGAATTTGATCCTTACTAATTTAGTTTTTCAATTTTGAGTTTCTGAAATTCGGAATAAATATTTTTTTAGCACTTCAAATTAAAAGAGAGAGTTTATTTTCTATAGAACTACAAGATTTTTTTTATATTAAAATAAAACTGAATTAAGTCAATTATTTATTGTGTTAGAAAATAACTGTTATTTAATACTTGTCATTCCTTAACCAAGGTTCTATTATAATATAGATAGATCCTTGGTCAAATTTTATTAGTGGTTAACATAATTTTGATTAATTTTGCAAGTTATGATGAGTTGAATGAGGAGAGGGGAGGGCTAGTAGTGAATGGACAAAACTAACAATGCTATTGTTTCATTTTGATTAAAGTTACTTGGTTAAACACTAATAATGCTTTGAAGTGTTTGATACACACCCTTCACAAAACAACAAAAAAAACACACCTACTAGCATTGAATTACGTTGGTATATGGTAACAATGAAGAATGAATCTCAATATCTCTAACCAATTAATCCCAACAACTTCATTGGCAAATAGGTTGAGTATCATACATAAAGGTCATAACTTGCAATAATTAACATGTTGGTTTTCTCTTACACATTCAATTAAAATTCCAAACTGCTTATAAATACTGTAAATTCTTTTACAACAAGCCTGTTAAATACTTACCAAAATCAAACAGTAAAAGTGGTGAAATTTAATGCTAATGTAAATGGTTTCTTCTACCTCCTGCGATGTGGTCCTTCATCTATAGGTGGTGGTTGTCCGTGACTGATATGATTTCACCGAAATGTTATTTCTTCAACCATTCATTTAAATTTCACACAGTGAAGAATCATCTAGACTAAGAACTTCAATTAATCATGTTTCAATTAATAGTATAGAAGTAAATTGATGCACCGAGTCATTTCACTAGTACAATGACAATGAAGTTAGAAGTAGAACAGAAGAAGGTACATATTATTGTGTTAATTTTCCCATTTGAACCTTTTTGTGAGATCATAACTATAGCCACTACCTACCAGCAACTAAAGTCAAGAACCTCAGGATCTAAGCCAGTAGCCAGAAGTTCTTCTGCCACCTTGTGCTGATAAGGTAGCCATTGTTGCCTTGACTTCTCTTCCTCACTCCAATTGCCAAGCACTCTGCATTGTTGATGCAGTACTCAGCAAACTCCTCTGAGCTGCTTATACTGTTGTTTCCACACAAGCTGCAACAATTACTCAGTTAAACTTCAAAAGCTCAATGCTTTTAAGCAAATGTTAAGTAACTTTATAAATTTAGTTTTTACAGTCCAATAAGATTTTATTACTTTACCCATCATATTCAATAACAGGACATGATAATAATATTTCATATTCAGAAATGTAAATTACTAATTAGTTATCTTTAAAATAATTGATAACCATAATTTATGATAAATTGACTATGCATGGTAAAATTGTTAATTCTTTTAATAATTATATAAAATATGATTTTTATAACTGATTTTTCATTCATCGAATATCAAAAAAATCCGAACTATAATATATTAAATTAAACTTTGATCAATAATATATTGGCTGGTTGGTCTAGATTTGTCGGTGCATTTTAGAAGGTATAGAGCAATAATGGTTAACTGGGGAATAACAATTAAAATTGTGATGTATACATGTAAATAAATAATATATAAAATAGTTCATAAAAGTATCAAAATCGTAATCATCGATTTCTCAATTCAGTTCATCACTCTGCATTTTACTGCATAAAGTGCAACGAGCCAAATTAAAATGAATAGAAAAAGGTTTCGAAGTTTGAGAGTTGAGATTGAAGGTTGGAAATTGCATTCATGTGTAATCCTACCAGCTAAGAAGAGGAGAGGGCTTCTTTTGACCCAATACCAAGATTGAAACTTCCAGCTTCTTCACTTGACTCATCACTGTGGCCAGTTTTGGTCCTTGGATTACAAGTGCTTCCACTTCCACCTATGTCAGATCAAGATAGTGTCAATAAATTTAACTTTTATTTTTCTGAGGGGGGAATGTGGGATGAAAAGCTGAACAAACATAGGAGTTTTCTCATCATTTCCTTCTGGAAAGTGAAAATAAAGAAGTGGAATAATACAGGAATCTCAGACCCTTTGTCCTCTAAAGAAGAGAAAAAGTTCAAAAACATTATGGGTAAAAGAAATGTGTATGATTTTATTTTAAATAATGTAAAAGGGTATAAGGAAGGAACATCATAGCTCCCTCTTTTTGAACAGCACAGAAGATTCAAGACCAACTTGAATAAAAAAACTCAAGATCTACCAAACACAATCTGCCAAGGTCCATGCCACACATCAATTAATCAAAGAAAACGAAAATGGAGAGAATGGACACAACATGGCCTATGTTTTGTCACCTGGACCATATAAGAAATGAAGTTCAAGACTCAAGAGTAACATGTTAAGTAGTATGAGTATATATGATCCAGGCATTTACCTCTGGCTTGCAATCTTTGCAAAGGGAACCAAGATGATTGACTAGATAGGTAGAGCAAGAAGATTGAGAGCCTCTGTGAGGAGGAAGAACAAGAAGCAAAGTGAGCAAATCACCCTTATTAGCTACATGAGTGAGTGCCCACATCATTGCATGCTTGGAATGTGAAGTGTGATCCACCAGCACCATCACTCTCTTTTTCCCCACCATCCCACTGTCCTCATTCCCATACATGGCAAAACCTTCCATTTGGCTCAGACTAGCTTCACATCCCCTGTCCTTCCCACCCCACCTACTTGATGTTGATTTCCAAGCCTCCTTCACACTCAATTGCTTCAATAATGACCCTGAACCTTGCATTGTGTCCTTCACACCCCCTCTGGATGATATATAAAAAAAAATATGTAAAAGTGCAGCAATGTTGTTGGTGAGAAGTGATAGAGTAGAGGGTGGAGGGTGAGAGTGTAGCAGAGGTTATTGCTGTTGTAGAAGAGACATACATAAAAAGGGGTTGAGAGGGGTAAGAAAGGGGTTGTGCAGAGGGAAGTGTCACGGGAATCACTAGCTAGTTATGGCTTTACTCTACCATGATGTTGTAGTCTCATTGATGATGAAAGATAGGATTTCTGAACCATCACTCACCTATTCTGATTCAGATTCTTTTGTACTTTAGCAACATTAGTTTAACATCTTCTGCCATAATAAACTGACTCATCAGGATTTCTCTTACAATCATAATATAAAACTAAATTACTCACAAACTATGGGTTACCTCATGCCACATGCCACATGAGCCACATGATGTAAAGTGGTCCATCTTTGAAGAAGTTAAAATAAAAAAATAGACAGCACTAATCAGTGTACTGGGAGATTCCCAAAGCCATTATGGGCTAACGGATGGGTCTAAGAACAACTTTTGCATGCACACTAGTTTTGCATTGTCACATCAGTGAATGATGAAGTTTGATGCAGCAGTACTTCACTGATAAATACCAAACAGTGTACTCCATCAATTTCCATTATTAGTTTCTGGAATTTCAGACACAAATTAAGAAATTTATACTCCATTCTTATTATTGGATTTAGAAAACTTTACCGGCTCATGTCATTTTGCTACGCTTTTCTTTTTATCTTTGTTATATTAAATAACAAAGTAAATAATATTAATAAATATTATTTCCTTGTAAATTTAAATAATCTTAATTAAGCTAGAATAACACCATATAAGTTTATTTTTTTATTATGATCGTAGTAAATAAATAAATAATCTCTACATTTTTAGTAAAATTATTTATAATTTATTAATTCAATATTTTTTTATAATAAAAATTTAAGACATCATCTTAAAATTATTCCTCAAAAGTACAATAATTTAATATTAAGATTTAAATTAAATAATAATCTAGTGATATTTTTTGACATTAATGTTTTATTTGAATTTGAAGATGTATTTAAATGAATGGATTTGAAAAGAAATGATGAAGAAAGTGAGGTTATTTGAATTAAGATAAATAGAGTGAAAATTATAAGAAAAGTTTGTAAAAGTTTGTGATAGATGTGATATGCGTGATTGAAATTGTAATTTTTTAAATGAAAAATATAAGATTATAAATTTATCCTTGTATATAAAAATTGTTGCAAAATGAATTTGATTGATTTATTGGTGAATTATAATTTTTTATAATTAAAAAGCTATTTTTGGTAATTAAAATATTATTTTCATTATTATGTTAGAGCTAATTTTAAGAAAAAATATTAATTATGTAAAATAATCATAATATATTTATTTATGATTGTCATAAACTTTATTTGGTTCAATTAAAAAAATTATATTATGAATTATTTATTTATGAATTATAGTTGTTTGTAGTTAAGTAATTATTTTCAATATGAAATAACATTATTTTTAGTATAGTGTTAAAGTTAATTTCAGAAAAAAAATATGAATTATGTAAAATATACATAACATATTTATGACTGTCAAAAAATTTATTTAGTTTAATTAAAAAAATTATAAATTTGTAAAGGAAAAAAAGTATGTGAAAAATTGGAAATTTAGTAAATTTGTTTATGTTGAAGGGAAATTATGAGAAAGAACATGAAATTATAATAATGTTCCAGAAAATAATAACAATGATACATTGGAATATGTATCATTCAAAATACTCTCAAAAGTCATGAAGTTGTTATTGTAGGCGGTTAATCCTGTCATGAACTTTGTCGAAATGTGTGTTGATGTTGAGGTTCATCTTGATCAATTCCTGTAACTCTTGAATTCCACTCCAAATTTGTGGTATCAATTCAGATTGATCATGGATTGCCTCACATGAACATCCTCGTCCGAGATGGCTAGGTCAACATCATCTTCGTCATCTTTCTCATCATCCAGTTGATTTGTCCCATATTGCTACACACCATGTACTTGATGGATATTTAACTTCTTCATTGTTTTTTCAAAGAAGTGGGATCATCTGAGCTCGAGACTTGTTTCGAGCGATAAACCGACTTCACACATATTAATGATATGTGTGATGAGCATGCCATAGGGAAGAAGCATGTTGTTGTCTCAACATTTGATCACGTGTGCCATTATATAATGGGGTCAATTAATCACAATATTATTTTTTATTTCCTATAACATAGAAAATATTTGCATGCAACAATTGAGAATAATTACTTTGTTGTGGACTCAAGATGTGAACAAATGTGTAACAGAGTAGTTTGTCATCTTCTAACAGACTACTTATAATCCTAACATTACGACCCTACATCATTGGCTTGATCATGGTTGCTAATGTCATATCACGATTGTAGTTCAGATCATTGATAAGTGTAGCACGTCAAAAGTAATAATTTTTCCCTAAGGACGGATATCGAACCCACCAGAAACAGTTGAATTATCAAGAATAAGACTCACTAAATAGAAACACAATAATAAAGTTTGTTGAAAGTTTGTTATAATGATTGCAAGAATTATAAAGAAAACAAGTAAAAGAGTTTGTTAGTTCAATTGGGAAAATTGGAACTGAGGTTCATCCTTCTTACTCTTTTGTATTTTGAAAAGCATAATACTATTCTATCATTTGATTGATGTTGATGCCCGTATAAAAGTCATTTATATTGGTTTCTCACATATAAAATTATTAAGAGAGTCTCCTAAATATCAATTCCTCGCATATTTATAAAAACTCCTTAGCATTATGATTAGATGTTGATAACAATTAACATTTCAAATCTATTACTAGCATTCAAATATGTTAAGCATTGTCATTTGGGTCAGAAACTTAGAGATACTTTTTAGTCAAATCTAAGGATCTTGATCATGGTAAACAAGCATTACAAATAAAATGACAATAGCAATCATCAATCAAAAACATAATATTATATTTAAATATCACTTCAATATATAAGAGTTTGAAGAGATTACTCCCAATCCCAAAGGGTAGAATTAGTCACTCATATTGGCCATTACAAGCACGGAAAGCAAGAAAAGAAGATCCAGGATGTTTCTCCATGACGACTGCCTCCTCTAGGGTTTTCTAATACCTTGTATTCTCCCAATTGATGTTTAGGGTTAAGCCTCACGCCTCATATTTAACCTAGTTGGGCTTAGACTAAGTGACTTCTCGTTTGGGCGAGTTGGACGAAAAAGGCCCAACGTGTTTGGAGTGAACTCGCCTGGGTGAGATTGGGATCGTTTAGTCTATGAGCTTCTGGCTTGGGTGAGTGCTTGAGCGTTCCAACTTTTCCTTTTTATCTTTGTCTATTTTCCTTTTTCCCTTTCATCTTTGTCTATTTTCCTTTTTCCCTTTCATCTTCTTCCTTAGAATCTTGAAATTAACACAATTTTGATAATAAATCATTCTTATTCAAATTATAATCACAAAATATGTAAAAATGTTTAAATTCATAAATTAAGGGTTATATTGTAGATATTTTATCAATTAATATCCATTAGTGCTTGTATTTTAATATGAAATATTACTTAAATATGACACGTATCAATCATCAAAAGGGTTTGCAACATTCACTTTCATTCTCTGGTACCTCAATTTAGCCAACGCCACCCAATATGAAGGGCCAACAATAATTCTCTTCCGGTTCGCCTTAGAACAAAGGGTACCATCGTCTGTGATATGAAGATTTGCATAAAAGACTTTCATCATATCCTCAAAACATCCATATCTCAACATCACAAATTGTTTCAATCCTTGACATTCCAAATTATGGTTAAATTCAAACAATGTTACCTGAAAGAAGGGAAAATTCATTACTTTAAAGGCCCCGATCAATTTGTTATAAAATCCTCCACCATACTCCAACATTTGCTCTCCCTTAGTAAAAAAATTATGATTGATTAAGAAGGTCTTCAATACTGGGGGTTCGTGCAAGAGGAACTAAATCATCTGTATGGGCTTTTCCCATATCCTACCAACGACTACGCTGTCTGTTAGAAGATGAATATGTCATTCCTACAAAACTTAGCACATTTTTTAGATAAAATCAATGAACAATTGCATACAATTTGATGATAATAACCAAAACAAAGACCTAACATTAAATAAATAAATAAAAAGTTGCAAGCCTCATATTGGAGGAATATACTATATTTAAATTAAAAACAAGTGTCAATTCGTGTCATAAATAAAACTACAAATCCAATAACAAAAACAACTTTTCATAACTAAATACAACAATAATGTAGATGGTTTTGGGAGTCCCAATCAGTATCTTTCTCATCTGTCTCTCGAGGGACATGCCAAAGAGTTGTTTTATGATATTAGGGTGAATACATAGGAAGTCATAACAGTTTTCCAAGACATTGATATCTTGTATGTTCACCTGCACTAACATTTCCTAGATATAAGATTCAGAGTACTGGAAAGCTACAATACGATAGATAGTCCCAATGTCTTAACATAATAGTTTATTACGTTGCTCTTTCGCAACTACATGTCTTTTATATTGCAGATTTTCTTCCGTAGCTTTAGTCATAACTTATTTGTCTAAGCGCTACCCCTCCCAAGGAAATCAATGACTCCATCAAGCCTTATATTAAGCTTGTCAAATTGTGCGTTAATCACCTTCACCATGGGGGCTTTTATTTTTGAACCTCTAGAGGAAGAAGTACCACTTGGTGTTTGAGATGGTTGAGATGGTGTCGATGGGTTGTCGAAGTCAGACTAGGGTTGTATGAATCGGCAAGCGGCATAGGTGAGTGAAAAGTTAGTTTCCTATTGTGTCGCATCAAATTTTGGCTCCTCCAGGATGTAGTCCATATTGTTATCTTTAAGATCTACATTGAAATGTTGTATATGGACATAACATCTGGCTTGCCAAGTTGTCCTCGCCCTATGCCTAATAGCATGATCAACCCCTCATAACTCCTCCATCAAGTTGTAGTGTCTGATAGTTTTAACACACCACTGTGCGGTTGAGGGCTTTGCCTGAAAATGATTGAAAACAATTACATTGATATTCGTAAAGAGTGGTTAATTATGTAGGGTGAACTATGGGTTGAATATGTTACCTGAATTAAGACATCGCACATTTCATCCTCAGCCTCGAAACATTTTGAGGTTTTGTTCCATACAAAACCACTAAGTCCACTAAATAGATTGTGGACCTCGCGCCATCTGTCCTATAGAATTTTCTATCTATTTTGACATTGTTCTTTGTAATCCCTACCAATCCATAGGGATTCAAATATGTTAGAGTAACCCTAATTCGCCCAACTGTTATAAACTCGGTTACCCAATCATACCTCATCGACTATGGCACTCATCAGTAAAAAAATTATGTATGCGGTCGATTTTGTGAACTCATGGATTCTTGCAAATGGCTATGGAGAAATACTCTTCTCGTGATCCATGTTAAAACCTAATAAAAAAATAAACATTTGCAATAACAACAATAATTGCATACATAAATATTCATAAAGGTCGCATATCAACATTAAACCAATAAATTATTCTCACAAACATAAAAAAATTGATTACATAAAATTAATTATTAGAATAATATGTCCACATAAAATTAATATTGTATCCTGAATGTGTGACCCGAGCCTATCGTCATCTTCACGAGTTTGCGAGTGTGACAAATCTATATCTCCTTCCATCAACTCGCAATCAACTTCTTCAAACAAAAGTTGATCATTATCGGCCCCACAAAGAAAGTTATGTATAACATGCTAAAACAGTATTTGTTATAGACTCCAAAGAGTAATGATGCTTCGTTTCACTAGCTATAATTAGGAATCCTTTTTTAGGACACCAAATTTTCCTTCAATAACATTTCAAAGTGATGAATGACGATGATTGAACAACTTGCGGACATTTTGTGAACATTTTCGGGAGTACTCTTTCAGATGGTTTTGAACTCTGCAATATGGTGTTACAACTTGGGGTTTTAGCATAAAACTCGTGTCTCCAAGGTAGTATTTTCCTACAACCATCCATTCATAGTTATTAATTATAAGTATTGTGATGAAATTAATATTGTACACTCCAAAACATAGTCAACTCACCTTCCGGAATGACCAATGGATCAACTCGTACAAATGCATCCTTCAATATCCTAGAATTAAAGGTTGTTTCTTCTGACCTAATGAGAACTTATGTGAATTTCGTGTCAAAATCACAAGCTACAAATACGTTTTGAGTTAGCCATTCTTTTTTTCAACAAAAACTTTGAGCATTTGCTCGTGGGACTTTCACACGAACACGAGTGTCATCTATGAACCTAGATAATCCTAATAGGAAACAAAATGACATTCATAAATAAAAAAACACATACAAGATTAAATAATTATGGATGTACTATTTCTCAGATTGGTACCTTAAAGTATGGATAAAATTGACTGTTCTTTTAGATATGAGGTTGCACCTTGGTCCTAGATGGTTGAATTAAGAACTCTTCCTCCAACATCAAAATGGCATTCAAAACATTATGAAAGTGACGAGACACTGTTTCCCAGATCGATATAAGAAGAAAGAAACACTTCGAATCTTGATGTTATGGCCAATGATGTGCAAATATTTTGTCACTTGTTCCTCAACTGTTGATTGAAATGCATCCTTTACAATCCTCGTTCCTCTTATTCATTGACATAATTGAATAAATATTTTCGAATTTGTATGAATTACGTCACGACATCTTTCAGTGTTGACCAAATACAACATCATTTTTTGTTGACAACACTTTTTTTGTGGTATGAACTCTAGTATGACATTTTTTGTTTCAGATAACAAATGCAACCATAAAAAGGGTTGTCATTGCTGCTACTTGCGTTTGCAACCATAAAAAGGATTGTCATTGCTGCTACTTGCGTTTGCAATTTGATTTGTTCTTGTATGTGTGTAATTATTTTGAAGTCGAAACCAAAAACATTGGGATTCATGTCATTCGTGATAGGCATCTCGACATCGTCAAAATACATAGACCAATGGTTATCGTTATCCATGGTCAAAAATCCGTTAACACAGATAACCATATAAGTTTAATTCCTACATGAAAACTTAGGGTTTGGGTTAAGGTTATGGTTATAATTAAAGTTAATGTTAAGTTAGAGGGTTATGGTTATAGGGTCAGGGACCAGGTTTAAGATTAGGATTAATGTTGGGATTTAGAATAAGGTTTAAGGGGTTTGGTTTAGGGTTAGGGTTAAAGATTAAGGGCTTACAATTTTAAAATATAAAGTTAAAAAACAAATTATTTATCAAAACATAAATTAATTAAATAATATAATTAATTGTAAACATAATCTAAATTTACACAAACAAATTATAAGCCATTATAAAACCTAAATTTACACAAACATATTATATAAAATTAACAAAAACAACATATTTATACACAAACATAACTATTTTAAACAACAAAATATTTATTTTCAATATCATTAAAAATAATTTGTCACACATGCAAAACACTGAAACACTATAATATTTGTTGGCATAAAACAAGTCTTAGAAAGGTTGGACATTTTTATTTTAGCTCTCAAAATTATCCATCAACAAAGTTATCATTACATACATGATGTCCATTCCAAAAAACTGTAACACTTAGTCGTCCTTGTAGATTATTAACCAGGTAAAGGTTTTTGGAAAGCATCAAAGAAGGTGAACACTACAACACCAAGAACAACTAACCACGAACACAACAACAACACACCTACACTCCTAAGAAAAACCTTATCAATCCAAACTAAAGGTTACCAATGTATACACATACATCAACCAATGTTTACTTTCAAAACCAATTTACGAAACACACAAACCATTTTAAACATGGTAGAAATGACAAGCCAATTCAAAGAACAAAAAAAAAAAACCACCCATGATCGATTATGAGGATGAGATAATCTATTATCCCTCAAAATTACACATATAATCGATTATCATGAGACCAACATTAATTATCCTAAAAAATGAACATAACATCAATTATGCTTAAAACAACATCAAGTATCACTCAAAATTAAACATAACATCAATTATCCTTAACACAACATCGATTATCCCTTCAAATAACATGCATAATCGATTTTATTTGTCACAATGCCATGCATAATCGATTACCTGTGGATTTTGTGTCATGTAATCGATTTCAGCTCTTCGTAATCAACCCCACTTTGATTTCTTACCTCAAATGACCACCACAACAACACCTAAAACCACCATAGAAGCTACCAACTATCACACAACAACACCACTTATTTAACAACCTCAGTGCACTCACAATGTAACAACTTAACACATTATTGGAAGAACAACCCGAGACCTGTATCATGCACTAACATCACCACAACAATGATTTCCACTAAATCAACACTCTTGTATTTATAACGAGCCACCACAACAAGCTCAACAATTTTTCATTCCACCTTCTTCATGTATTTAACACTGTAATAAAGGTTCACATACATCACTCACCAACACCAACAAGCCAGTCAAAGAAGAGGTAAAGAATCTTACTATTGCTCTGCATGCATGGTCATACACTTTTGCTCAGGAATCTGCATTGTTTTAAAGAGGGTCACACGACTTTGCTCACTAAAAAAGAAGGACACAAATCTAAATGCACTAGCACAAAAATAAGAAAAGAGCGCTCCTTATTTAATGCGGCTCAACACTTAAACGCATTCGTAAAAAACGCGGTGGCATTTTTGAAATTAATTTGATTTACAAATGCGGTTATTACTTT
>Ga0123342_1006706_pt1 | contig 15774 bp, 8 predicted proteins | sample Turbeawhitnodule_FD_89960 | JGI IMG/M metagenome (GOLD analysis project Ga0123342, IMG submission 89960) | Root nodule microbial communities of legume samples collected from Mexico - Turtle bean Mexico white nodule | ecosystem: Host-associated > Plants > Roots > Nodule | place: Mexico: Nepantla... | reverse complement strand
GAATTATCCCATGGGACAAGAGAATCAAAGATATCCCCAAACCACTCTTTGTTATCATCAATGACCTTCGCGACAGAAATCTCACCATCACCAGCTAACAGCATAAAATTCTCTCCAAGATAGCTAAGACTTAATGAACCATAACCACCCACCACAACACTCTCCTTAACTGCCTGAAAATTAGACAGTTTCGAGAACCTCCCAATAAAACAACTCTCGAGCCACAATGATGGCTCCACATCCACCTTAAAACAAGGCAAATCAAATTCGAGCTCCTTTTGTTCACCATCACTCTTTTTTCCCTGAGACAAACTCGCACTCCCAGACATAACCACTTCTGCGAATGAACGGTGCATCTCCTTCTGGCTCCAAACTTTTTTAGAGCCCTCCACCCTCCGGTTTTGATTACGCGCTTCCTTTGGCTGTTCTTTCTTACGGTATCTGGCTATGTTCACACGTAATTTCCATAACCCAATCCTAATAGCATCCAACCTTCTTTTTAACTCACAAACATTCCTCACCCCTTGGAACCTCACAAACCCAAAGCGTTGTTTTCTATAATTAAGTTTTTTGGGTATAAAAACATTCAGAACTCTACCCCATCTTTGAAAAATATTCCAAAGCTCCTTTTCTTCATGACCAGACGGAATATTAGTGAAGAAAAACGAAGTATCAGAGACAACCCTACCTTTCCCTCTCTCTATAACTTCTCTCTATAACCTCTCGAAAACTACCCAATTACCTAAGTGAATAAAAAAATATTGGTTTAAGTTGTGTTTCGCATTTCTTTGTAAGATTTAATCTAACTAATTCACCTTTAATCTTATTAATTGATTTGGGTTAGTCATAGTAAATTTTGGAAAGTATATTTTTTTTTTTAAAAAGTTCTCAATTTGATTTTCGTTAATTTTTTTAAAATAGTTATTTTAAAATAGACTATATAATTGTTGCAAGTAAAATTAAATATCAAAATTAAACATCCAGTTAAGTCCGAAATTAATATACATAATCTCTTAACACAGAATATAAGAAATTATATCAGTTCCAATTAAATTGTATGTAACTTAATTACAACTAAAATTTAACTAAATTCAATAGGGTTAGGTAGAATTTATGAAAAATAAACACTCATGTGTTTTATTTTATCTATTACTCTTTGAGTTTAGGTGTAGATAAGAAGTGAATACACGAAAATGAAAAGCTTTCTTATTCCCTTGAGATGAAGCTTTAAAGCACGATATCACATGGTGCTGTTTTTCCAAATTAGAATATGATTTTAGGTTACATTGCACCAAATGCTGAAGTAACATCCTCATGAAGCCACCCAGGAAACGTAGAACACAATCTTTTGTGGCATTGTGAAGGAAGAATATGATAAAAATATACATTTTCTGACATTTTCAATGCAAGATCTGTGTTCCTTCATTGGATTACAGCACTCAAATCAATGCTCATTTTCAACATTTTCAGTAAAATTGCTTCATTAACAACTCCAAAATCACAGTTATGTTGTTGTGTCCCTACCATCTGCAGAGCAAGAGAAAGTCATGGATGAGACATGTTTTAAATACAGAATCTTGTACTTTTGCCCAAATCTACATATCAACATCACAACAACACACTTATAACAAGTAACAATTTTATAATCTTATATTGCATTTGCCAGCCAAACAGGCATGATCCTTTTACAAAGGAAAAAAAAAACAATACAACATTATGCTTGTTTATTCAAAGTATAAATAAATTTCTAATAGACTTTGTGAAAACTATGCCTAATATTTATTTTACATCGGTTAACTTTTGGAGTTCAGTTTGACTTAAAATATGTATAGTCATTATAGATGTTGGTATTTGATCCATACAACTTGTTTTAAATTGCAATCTCCAACTTAAGACTATATTTGTTAAAAAAATACATTAATTAATAGTTTTAGTAAATATATATAAATGAGAAACTATTCTTATTTTATGAGTTTTTTTTTAATATAAAAAAAGGACTTTTATACTATTCAATAAATTCAAATTTAAATTATAAGATACATAAGCCATATTGTAAAATGAAAAAAATAACATATTAATTTTACCTAATTAAAAAGTTACATATTACATTTACTTTTTTTTATAAATATTATATATTGTGATATAATTTATTTAGCTTATCCCATTTGATTTTTTTTTCTTGAAACACAAGCAATGGTCCTTCTTCTCTTGAGAACACAAACAATACTTTGGAATTATTAAGAAGAAAGAACACAACCACAAATCAAGCTTCCCACCAAAACTAAACCTTAAATAAAAACTAACAATACACACAAAAGAGGTTGTCGGTGGTGCATGTTTTTGCAACATCACATGCTCCACTCCATCCACCGTCCACGTGGCACCTCCTGCACCGTTCCCCCAACTATGTTTAGTACCCCCACCCGTCATTATTCTTCTACTTTCACCTTTCAATATTGCCTTCCTCATTTGCTTTATCTACGATCGCTGCCATTCCAGCATCCACGGCTGATATTCATCCATGCATAATCTTGTTTTGTTGGTCAACGTGGAGTATTTTAAACGGTCATGATTGCGCTATAAGCTGCAAGTACTCTTATTCTATCATATTCACTTTACAAAAACACTCCCAAAAAGTGCGGATTTTCAGCTTTACAGCCACTGATTATGATTCTGTGTGCTGTTTCATATGTTCTACCTTCTATCTTATAAATGTCTCTTTTCACTTAAATTTATGTTTATATTATAAAGGTACTATTTAAGTTTTAAATATATATTAAATCTATCAAATATTATAATATATATTTTAATTTTTCAATTTTAATGGAACGTTAAAAATATCATAATTTTATAATTTTAGGTTATTCATAACTTAAAATTTATTCACATGATATTAGTTTCTTATATGTCTCCATGACTAAAATCATAAAATGTTCAGAATTAAAATATTATATATAAAATGTTGACCTAATTAAAAATGGGAAGAGTGATCTTCAATGAAGTTATTGTTTTAGATTATAAAAAATGTTAACATGATGTAAATATTATAGGAAAGTGTTAGTTAATATAAATGGTTTGTTAAAAAGATAAATTACATACCTAAAAATGTTGTTGTCTTTATAATACAGATGTTACAAATATTAATGAGGAAGAATAGTAATTAAAATAAAAACACAAAAGTAATGAATAGTTATTGTTTTTCTTTCTCCAGCGAATAAAGAACTGCTGAAGTCGCGTGACATGCTGCCTCGGCCTCTTCCTTTACTCCAATTCAACAGAATCTTCTAGAACCTCACCAGTACACGCACATCACCTTCTGTATATATTACTCGCAATACACGCGCGTGTGATTTAAATAATAAATAACATGTTTAAAAATAAAAACAAACAAATAATAAAAAGTTGAAAATTTTAGGTTAAAACAAATCAAAACTTTTAATTTTTTTTATATAAACTACATTTAAATTTAAGAAGTAAAGCAAAAATAAAATCACAAATTTCATGAACCTTTCTCTTTTTTTAAAAAAAAATATAAAAGGTGAAATAAACTAAATAAGAAAACGTGTAAAATAGATCATTTCCTATCTTTTCTCTTCCAAAATAGATCATTTCCTATCTTTTCTCTTGAACAAAATCAGAACCATTGATTACGTTGTCCCTTCTTCATTTGTATGGTAAATTAGTCAATCCAAGGGATTAGATCTTATAGTGTTTTGAGTGGAGATAAAATTAGCTTCAGAGAATCTATTATTCATTTTTTAAAACAACCATTTATATTTCTACAAAAAAAATTGGTAAAATTAGACAGAGTTTGTTACTACTGTTTGTGAAAGAATGGCAGAAACCGTAATAATCTGAAACTCGATGCCCTATTCTCTCCACTATTCTTATTAGTACCTCTGTGTCTCTGTCTCTCTCCTTCTCTCTGCTTCACTCTCCACTCTTCACTCCACTCTGTTTATCTGACGCCGCCAGATCTCAGATTCTCACACTTCACAATGCACCATCACCTCCGTCCGGCAATGATGCCGGTGCTCGCGGCGGCGGTCCTCCTCCTCGCAACCCTCTCCCAAGCGCACAACATCACGCGCATCCTCGCGCAGCACCCGGAGTTCTCCACCTTCAACCACTACCTCACCCTCACGCATCTCGCCCCCGAAATCAACGGAAGAACCACCATCACCGTCTGTGCCGTCGACAACGCCGCCATGGACGAACTCCTCTCCAAGCACCCTTCCATCTACACCATCAAAAACATCCTCTCCCTCCATGTCCTCCTCGACTACTTCGGTGCCAAGAAGCTCCACCAGATCACAAACGGCACAGCCCTCGCCGCCACCATGTACCAGGCCACCGGCACTGCCCCGGGCTCCGCTGGCTTCGTCAACATCACCGACCTCCACGGTGGTAAGGTCGGATTCGGCGCCGAAAACAACGATGGAACCCTGACCTCCACCTTCGTGAAATCCGTGGAAGAAATGCCTTACAACATCTCCGTAATCCAGATCAGCAAAATTCTCCCCTCGGCTGCAGCGGAAGCCCCTGCACCGGCACCCACGCAGCAAAACCTCACCAGCATTATGTCCAAACACGGTTGCAAAGTCTTCGCCGACACTCTTTCTTCCTTTGGCGACGCGCTTACCACCTTCAACGACAACCTCGGTGGTGGATTAACCGTTTTCTGCCCCCTCGACGACGCCTTCAAAGCTTTCCTTCCCAAATTCAAAAACCTAACAGCTTCTGGCAAACTCGCGCTTCTCGAATTCCATGGCGTGCCGGTGTACCAATCCCTTGCCACCCTAAAATCAAACAATGGACTTCAGAACACCTTGGCCACCGACGGAGCTAACAAATTCGACTTCACAGTGCAAAACGACGGTGAAGATGTCACTCTCAATACGAGGCTCACCACGGCGAAGATCACCGACACCATAATCGATCAACAGCCTCTCGCGGTTTTCGCTATCAATAAGGTCCTTCTCCCTAAGGAGTTGTTCAAGGGTCAGGCACTGGCTCCGGCTCCCGCGCCGGAGCCTTCTGCCGCTGACGCTCCTGCGCCGGCGAAGGGGAAGAAGAAGAAGAAAAAGGCTGCTGACGCACCTGCTGCGGATTCGAATTCCGACGCGCCGGCGGACTCCCCCGGGGACGCCGCCGATGACACCGCTGACGATAGTAACGGCGCCGTTATACCTGAAGGCAGAAGCTTTGGTAATGTTGTTATTGCCTTGGGTTTGGTTTTTGGGTTACCGTTAGTGCTGTGATGTGACCCTGTTGTTTTAAAAAAAGAGGGCTTTTAGGGTTTTTTTTCTTCTCTTTTGTTTTTGAAGGTAGGAATTAAGGGGATTCGAAGTGATTCTCCTTTTTTTCTCTCTTTTTTGTGTGTGTTTTAATATTTTTATTTGATTATTATTATTATTATTATTATTATTATTATTGTATTTGATAATGTTGTAATTTTGGTGGTGAGAGAATGGAAATTGATACCTTGTTCTGAATGTTATAATGTAACATTTGTTTAATTTTGTCCAATGAATGATGAAGGTGTTCAATGTTTATCATTATAGATTTGGATGATAATGTAGATTGTTTCTGATAAATCAGTGTTTGAACTTTTAACTTCCGTTTCTTCAACTAAGTTTGTGTTTTTCTTAATGTAAGTTTCTTCTATTGATTTAGTTTTTTAATGTGTAAATAGTTTGACTTAAATTATATTTTTTAAAAAACTAATTTGTTACCGTTGAGGGCTTGTAGTTTTTTGTTTAATAAGATTTGATGAAATCAATGTGATTGAGTGAAGCAAAGAGTTAAACCGACACCAAACGTTGTATAGATTTTTAATACCAAACGTTGTAGAGCTGAAGTTTTGTTGTTATGTATGCAATGTTGTGGAAATCCTTTGGCCATGCAAGCTTTTTTGTCTTTATTGTGTTTGGTTGTAGCAGTGGCTTGTGGTTATTGTGTTTCAAATTTAAACTTTCGTCAAATTTAAATTGCTTGTAAGAATAACTCTTTCAAATTTAAACTTTCAAAAAGCACTTATTATTTTACACATAATCTATATGAACTTCTTATATGAAAAAGTTTCTCTCTGCACCCACTTATATGAGTTTGGTATTATTTTTTCATGATTTCAAATGAAAACCTATTCCTAATTGATGGAATTATTACAAAATTATATGTTATATGTTTCATAAGATCATGTGAGTTTAATTCTAACATTTATCATTGTGGCATGTAACTTTACTTAAATTAATATTGTTTTTACTGATTTCTTTTAATGTATTGATATTGGATTTGGGGTGTCTCAATTGTTAATAAATTGTATTGTTTATATTTTGGAAAGTTTGTATTTGAAACTTTAAAGTTAATTTTATTTTGTTATGTATTTAACATTGAGTGGACCTTAATTATTTTTTATCAATTATCTCTATGATTTGATTTGCTTTATGTAAATAATAAAGGAGTGAGTATCGACCGTGATTATATTAAATTTAATTTTGAATTATCTAGTTCAACAATTTGATAATATTAATATCTTCTTTAATTATAATAATTAAATAGGAAAAACTTTAGTTACTAATTAAATACCAATTTAAAAATTATTTAATAATAATAGAAATTATTTTAAAAATCAAAATTATTTTAATCTCTAAAATATCTATAATTTAGTTACTATAACAACTAATTATTTTTTTTCTAAAAATTAATTTTTATTTTATGATTTTAGTTGTGTGTATATATTAATTTATATTTTATGAAATTTCAGTTTATTGCATTATATATTGATCTCCATTATATATTTAATTAATTGTGGTTAAATTTATGTCTTTTCTCATTTCGTGTTACTTAAAATTTATTGTGAATATTGAGACCATTGAAGATCTATGTAAAACTCTTACATCCTTATCAAGTTATAAGGATGGTAATTTATTGGTTTAGGGTTAATAAATGATATTTAATAAAAAAATGACCATTTTTTTTGATATAGTAAAGATGAAAAGTGATTTTGAAGAAGAGAGAGAAAGAAGAGTTGAATTGTGTGAAGAAGTGGTCCTTTCCAAACGTTATTAATTGCATTCGGTGGCCTAGCTCCGGACAATCATGCTCTTCTTTCTCCCACCAACTAAACCACATCTTTTCCACAAATTTACAAAAACCTCTAATTCTCATTCAAATTTATAAAAAATATCCAATTTTAAAATTTGAATATAAACTATTTAAAAACACCACTTCAAAATAGATAAATAATATAATTTAATTTTTGATTTTTTTTAAATTATACAATAAAAACTAATTTTAGAAAAAAAATAATTATTATAATAACTAAATTAGACATTAATTTTAAAAAAAAAAAATTATTATAATAATTAAATTAGACACTATTTTATAAATTAAAAAAATTAACTTTTAAATTAGTTTTTATTATTATTATTATAATAGTGTTTATTTCATCTAAAATCATGCTTCATAGTAGAATTTCATATAGTTTTTGTTCATTTTTTACACGCTAACGTCTTCGATTTAAAAGAAAAATTAAATCATTTTTACTAACACGGTTTTTTCTTTTTAAATATTTTAAGGATTCATGATTTAATGCACAAGTTTCAGCAAGACTTTAGAAGGTAGGAGTTTTTCAATGTTGTTTAATTTTCAAGTTTTAAAAGTAATTTTTTTATGTTTAGTCGTGATTTTTAATTTACAAGTTTTAAAAGTAATTTTTGATGTTTAGTTGTGTTTTTTTTTTTTAATGGGTGTAATATTTTGAATTTTTTTATAAAATAATTGAATATAATGTTGTAATTTCTTTTATATAATTTAGTTAATTTAATTAATTAATCAAATACAATTTAAAAATAAAATAACAGCATTAAAATATATGTTTTTATTATAATAAAATAATTTTAATATTAGAGAAACAAATATTATAAAAATTATTTATGTTTATATGGAAAAAAAATCGATTATAATCTTTGTTATAGACAGTAGAAACAGAATGTAACTCTATTGATCCATTTTTTATGAATAGAAAAAATACTTTGTATTCCTGACTGTGTTTAAAGATTTTGACTTGTGAGGAAACATTGAACTTCATTAAAGATTCAAAGTATTTATGGTAATCTATCCCAATCAACCACATTTGTAACAATAATTCTAAGTATTTATCTTGAAAAAACATAACTAATTTGGAGCTGCAACAAAAAGTTGAATATTACAGCACAAATTTATATGAATTGACATGTATGATATTATTGCAGATGATATCCAATTGAAAGTGACGACTACTTCTTCTCCTAGACTTGAGCATGATAAACAAATGAACACCAACCAAATTCAGAAGAGAAAAATAAAGGAGGAAAAAAGCATCATGAGTGGCACCAGAACTTGCAGAAGCATTAAAGCAGAGCGTTGGCCTTCACCATAGGGCACAGGAGTGTAGGGATTTGGAGGAGCAAAATTATAAGGAGGTGCAGGAGTGCAGCACTCAACACCTGCAGGAGGAGAAGGAGGAGGAGGAGGGCAGTTGCTAGGGTTTTTCTCTTTTAGGGGAGGAGGTGCTCCATATATAGAGTAACCATAAGGTGGTGGTGGAGCACATGAAGGTGGTGGTGGTGGTGTTGGTGGTGGTGGAGGCTCTTGTTGACAAGGGTATTCACATTTGGAGCAAGTGAGACATGGTGTTGGGGTATTCACATTTGGAGTGACATCATCCCCTGAAGCTTTGAAGGCATAATTGGATAGATGTAAGCAAAGGGTAATAAGAACTACAAGAAACTTTGTTGAAAACATTTGGTTTTCCATTTGAGTAAGTGCTGGGAAAGGTTTAGAAGAAAATGAGTTTTTTCTTGATCCATTTTTGTAGATACCAAGTTCAGATATACATGAGGTGTGTAACAAGGTTCTAGATTTGTCACCCTTTTGCATATCAGATATAATGGCACATGGCAGAACATTTGTCATTATGATATTGAAGTAGTAAACAAATTGCAATAAGCTTCCATGACTCTCAATGCAGACAAATTGTTAAACTGTTCACATTTGTCATTTTTTTTTATTTCTTTTCCTTTTCAGAGTTCTTAAAACTCATCTTCCAATGCAGTAACTCTATGGTAAACAATGGAGTTTCATAGCACATGTGATAACAGATAGATGAGTTTCAAATTTTATATTTCTTTGACTGTTATGAAAATTTGAAATAATAAAGATATAAATTTTTTAAAATGTTTGTTTTGAAAAAAAAAATGTAACAATGGAGTCATGTTTTGTTTGATGGATTTTTTTACGTATTAAAAGTACAAAAATATTCACAATTTTTTATTTCCAAACAAGATAACAAATTCAGATTGCAAAATTCTCGAGTTCTGATTTTCTACTGGTATGAGTGAAATCAATTAACCAACCAAAACCCTAAATCAATTACTTGAATTAAATCACAAATATAAGAGAATTTAATTTAATTTAATTTGGTTTATTTTGAAAATACTTCTATGCCTTATGACCACTCAATTTTCTAACAGGAAATTATAAAAAAAGGACAACAGTTTAATAATCATCAACCAAGAACAACAGAGACTCTTCATTTAAGCATAAGATGAAAGACTAATCCATAATAGATGACACATACAACTTCAAACAACTAATCATCAATGGTTAAAATACCATTAATCTTGATAATTAAAATTTAATTTAATAATTAGAAAATGCTGATGCAGGAATTCCAACATTTTATACAAGAAAGAAATATCAAAATCAACTTTCATGGATGACAAAGGTTGATTTGGAAAACTTAAGAAGTCTTGTCGAGGTCATGGCTGTTCAAATACAGACAATTCAACTCCTCCACGAAATATGATGAGACAGGCCTTGGAGAGAATCCATCATACACATTTTCCATCTTTGCCAAGCATAATTCTATCATGTACTTGAAGGGTTCGTGCATCTGATTGAAAGGTTGGTCAGCAAATTCCTCGAACGGCATCCACTTTGTCAGAAAATTCAAACCACAGCAAAGAAAATTTTAGCATCAGCAACACAGATTCAAATATGGTCACAATAGCACTAGGGTGATGAGGTAAACATGCAATACCAATGAATTATATGTCAATGGTGTGGAAAGTTAGTGTTGTAGAACACCAAAATAGACTGCGTACTTACAGAAACTACAACATTCATTGGAACCAATGGAGTATGTTCATAAATGAATGTTTGAACATGTTTATTATGTAGATAATGGTCATATAATGTGTCACACTAATCAAGTGAAGTGGTTGTTCACAAGTTTTTTTGTCCTAAACATGTGTTTTCTGTTAATATTTTGGCAGTGCTTGTAGAATTGGAGTTTTGAGGTGTTTACAGTAGGAAATGCAGAAGAGAAAAAAAAACATGATTTGGCACAGTCAAATAAAAATACCTGAGCTGCCTCAATTTCCAGATCTTGCTTTTTGATGTCGGAAGAAAGAGGACGCAGCATGCAAACAAAAGATAGATCTGATTTTCCAAAGAATGAATTGTGTGTGTGTCTGAAAATCATAAACATGCGAATGTCAAAAGAAAAATTATAAAGGAAGAAAGAGAGTCAGGTGAAGAGATGTTGGAAAATTTCAATTTCTTTTATTATGACTTAAGTTTGTTAGGATGTTAGATTCCAAATCCAACTTAATGATTAGAACAGAAACAGAAAACAAGTGTCCTTAGTGTTTCCCATCAACTTAAATGCAATATAACTCAGTAAATTCTTTATGGTAGGGGATTTCTTTTCCAAATCCATGGATCTATATGAAATATCTCCTGAAAAAGTATTAACAAGACTTTTCTTCACAAATTAGAAAATTCATACCTGAATGCTAGTACTTCCACAAATTCTGTATCAATCTGAACAAGAGTAAAACAGACCAAAATTATAGACATGACTAAAATGCAATAATACTAACATTCTACAACATATATAGGAATTCAATTTTGTACTGATACTTACTCCTGTCTCTTCTTTCACTTCTCTAATAGCTGCTTCAAAAATCTCCTCACCCTGCAGGTACCAATCCAAGTTTCAATTTGCTAACAAAATAAAATTATTCTGAAGAATAGATGGATTTTGTCTTAAAAAGTGTGCATACTGCATCAACCACTCCAGTGGGTATTTTCCAAACACCAATCCCATGGAATCCACCTCTTTTTTCCTGGACCACAAGCACCTACAAGCCCACCACACCCAAAACAAAGGTAACAAACAAAGAAAAAGGAATAGAATGCTGGCATGAAACAAGGTTGATTATTTGTAACAAAAAAGTTGATCTACATAATCATTCTTTGATCTCGTTTCAGACCTCTTTCTTATCATTCAAGACAATAGCGCCAACTCCTACACAATGGGAAGCATTTGGAGGTATTGTGCAGCCAGTTTTGGGAATCCAGTAAACTAGCATTAGATAGTTTGGTTCTGCATGGTGGTACCAAAAACCCTCCTGCCAGTAGCATAACACAAAGCACATTTATATTAGATCTTACTCTAGTAGCTACCCCAAATGACAAAATTTGACACAAGATGCTTTGAATTAGAATTGGGCTAAATAAGGCTAACACACCCGATGCATTGCAGATAAGAGAATAGAGAATATTAGATCAAAGGTAAAATTTTGTTATGAAGGGTTTGTCCTATTTTACATTATAATAAATAAAAAAATCTTAGTATTGAACCTGAGATGTTGTATGCATGATGGGGAATCAAAAGTAGTTTACAACAAAACCTTAAGAAAATAGGGGGAAATTACCTTAACAGCAGTTTCGACAAGATTAACAAGCTCAATAGGTAACTTGATCCAAACACCATCTTTTCCCTGAAATGCATACCAAACTTAAATAAAGGCCAACTACAGGTCAGAGGTTTACATTTTTATGACTGAATAAATTTTAGGTAAGAAAATTACAATGTGCATGAAAAGTATGTTTTTTTTGTCTTTTTTTGGATAAAAGCATTCATCCAAAGAGAAGATTCATCTTGAGTTGAAGCGTGTGTTTGCACATTAATCAGCTCACTTCATATTGTATTATTTAATGGTTGGTTTTAAGGTGTATGGTCAACAGAATCCCTTAGAAGAACTACATTGGCTTCAAATTTTGACTCGTGTAAAGAGGTGCTCTCTAGGCAAACATATGATATCAGTCAACCCTGTCAACTAAACTATCTATTGCACCTAAAGAAAGAAAGTGGCCAACTATTACAAGTGGAAATAGGCATCACAAAGTGGATAAACCTTTTCAGATGAGAGCTTAATGCAAGAAAGTACCATTTTAGGCTTTAGATGATAATCTTCACCTGTTTTTTCCAATGTAAAAGTGAAGATCTAAGCAAAGTAGCAAAAACTTCAGAGTCCATAGCCTCCTTTAAGTCCACAATGACTCCTCCATGTGCATCATTGGTGGCTCGGAGAATTTTAACACATTCAAATCCATTCTCACACAGTCGATCCCCTAATAGTGGCGCTGGACTGGCTGAGACTGACATGGACTAAACTGCACAATAAATGAAAAAATGATAAAAGTCCAAAAGGAAGTTCTAATAAAATAAAAAATTTGAGAAGTTGAACACTAATACCACATCTAGATTCTAGAAATAGCTGCAGAATTGTTGAATCACAAGCCTATACATTGTCTAAAATTCACAAACTTGCACAACTGTACAGGTGGCTCCACCTATGCTTAATAGGAAAACTTTTGGTGGAGATTTCCTATAGAGTGGCAAGATTGTGAATCCATGAATCATACAATGAAAAATAGACTCACTCTTTATCCAAACCACTGAAACAATTTCAAGCTGCATCTTTTGTTTTGACAGTTCTAGATAACAAACAAACTATATTCAAATCAGTGCTTAAAATTGGATTCAAGGTAGTTTAACTGGGTCTGCTAATTCTAAAAATCCATCACCGAATTTGCACACTTCATGTGACAACATACCATTTTAAAATCTTTTTATATCAGTTTACTCTAGAAGTACTCACTAAGATAAAACAAAAGAAAAGGCAGATTCTAGAAAACTCTACTGTCTCAACTAAATCATATTCAATCTGAGACACACAGCACCAAAGCCAAGATGGCATGGCACAGACAAGTTCCACAGATAACTAGAATCAGCTAGCACACAGCAGTGTGACCAAGAAAAACCACACCAAAGAAGATTACCTTGAGAACAAACTCAAAAAAGAGATTGAGATTAACTGAAAACTTGAAGATTCAAAGGCTAAAAGGAGACCACAGCCACAGGGAACATACACAAAGAGAGAGCACTAGCTAGTGGAACTTGGAGAGTTACAAGTAATGAGGTTGCAATTTATAGAAGCTGGCTTACTCTGAGTTTCATAAGTGCGTAGTGACGTGTACTGCACCCCTTAGTGAACCAAGGCTTTGCCATGTCTTCAATTCATTAGTAGCCGCCCGCACTATAAACTTGGTAACTGGTCAGAGTATTAGCTGATTGGGTAGTCTTCAGCAACTCCTTGCATCAGTATGAACAAGGTTATCTCTTAGCCACATGATTTTGAAATCCCTCTATACACACACACACATATATATGTATATATATATATATATTTCAAACAAGTCCGTGTTCGTAGTTCAAACCTTAGAAGACCATTGACCCTTTGTGAACTATTTCACGACTTTACCCTTTTCTTAGGCACATGATTTTGAAAATGCTATCCCTCTGTATGTACACTTTTTTTTAGCAAGATTGTTTTCAAAGTTCAAACCTTAGAAGACTCATTGACCCTTTGTGGTCTCATTCATGAATCATGAGGCTGTTTTGTCCTCAAAATACTGTTCCTGCTCTTATTTATATGCACAAGAACAAACACACCAGGTCAAGGTGGAAGATTAACAAGCATATTATAAAATACATATACTAAAATGAATCAAGCATTAAATTAACCACCGAAGCATCTGTAGGTGTGGTGAACACTTTTTGGGACCCAGCACTTGTCCCATAATTTTCATATATAAAACTGAAGTTACTCTTGTTTTTCAGAGATGCAAATTTATTATCAGTAAAACCGTTAAAGTTTCTATGAATTAGCTGAATAAACCAGATAAAATTAGTTAAAATTTAGGTTTACATTATACATTAATTTGAGTGTCTGTCATTTGTACCACGTTTTATTACATATACACACAGAAAAACTTTAGTTTTTCATAAATGCATGATACTAGAAGTAGCAATACCACGAAATTCAAGATCACTCTTAAAAAGTTGAAAGCCAACATGGTGGCTCCTTGAACAGAAGACGGTGGTGACAGTGACACCAACCATGTCAATTGAATGTAATCCTCAATTTCTACATAATGGGTAGTATGGCACCACTAAGTCAAGAGATGGTAAGACACCACCACCTCCTCATAGTCAAGAAAAGGAGAGATGATGAACCACCACCAAGTCTAAGGCATCATAACTCCAGACCTCTTTCATATTCAACCAGATAAAACCTAATTATGGAATAGGTATTTGATAGGACTTTTTTACCAATTACGGTAATTAATTCGTAAAATTGCATCTATTTAGTAAAATATCATATTTTATAAAAGACTGAATGAAAAATTAGAAGTTAAAACTACCATCAATATCAACATAAAAATAGCCATATCAACATAAAAATAGCCATGTTTGGATTTTGTTCAATCAAAGTGTTCTTAGAAAAGACTAGAATGATATTACAAGATTATGTTGTATTGAGATATGAACTTTAAGCCTAATTCAATCTTATGAAATCAGTTTATTAAGATATGAACTTTAAGCCTAATTCAGTCTCATTAAATCAGTTTATAAGAGAGGTTTATACTCACTATATATTATGAAATATATTATGAAATGTCTTAATATCTAGTTGATGTGGGATCTTTAACACACTTCCTCGAGTGTTGTGCCTCTCCCTCTATTTATACTACTATGGATGGACTCTGACTGTTATGGGTCTGCTTTTGAGTCCAGTTGGATGTCCAATTGCACTTTAATCATGTTTTGCGCTTAACCTAGTTTATTCTCGTCTAATCATGTATTTGATTGTTACTAGTCGGCTTTTCGGTCATCCGGTAGTACACAAACGACTTACCGTACAAAACATAAATATAAATAAAAGTTTGACTAATTCAACACGTACAAGTAATGATTACAAGAATAAGTAAAAGAATTCATACATACAATTTATGCAATGTAACGTTGATAATGGTGATAATGTAGTAAGGTTTAAATATTATTGTGTGACATGTTTGAATGATAAAATATTGCATGTTACAATAAATAAGGAGCATCTTTTGTGTGATGAATTTCTTTGAATACAACATGCATGTGACATGATAAATCATTAGGTATGTCAAATGGAGTAGTTTTCTAATTCAACCATGGATGTTATATTGAAAAACATGATTTGCGATGTTATAGCACAATATTTTGCTTAAGCGTATGCGTATGAAATATGTATAGTGATGTAAAGACTTTATTGTATTTTTGTTCAAGTAAATTCACACGATCAACAATTGTGATAAGGTTAATGAATTTAAAGACAATTAATGGGTGAATGGATAAAAGACACATGTATTTTGGTTGTTGATGGACATGTTGCAGAAGGAAATACACTATCCAATTGAAATTATTAGGAAAAAATGTTTTACATAATCGGTAAAAAGTATAAAAGGCACATGCATAGTGTAATATTTATATTTTATAAAGAAAAAAGTTTGAAGAGTTAAAAAGATGTCTCAAGTGTCGATCTTCACGTTACAGGGTAAATG
>Ga0123342_1006705_pt1 | contig 15778 bp, 6 predicted proteins | sample Turbeawhitnodule_FD_89960 | JGI IMG/M metagenome (GOLD analysis project Ga0123342, IMG submission 89960) | Root nodule microbial communities of legume samples collected from Mexico - Turtle bean Mexico white nodule | ecosystem: Host-associated > Plants > Roots > Nodule | place: Mexico: Nepantla... | reverse complement strand
GTCCAGCGCCACCGCCGAACCACATTTCTTCTTTTTTTTTTTTTTGCTTTTTTTTTTTTTTGTTTTTTTCTGTATTTTTTTTTTATTTTTTTTTTTATTTTTTTTTTTTTTGTTTTTTGTATATAAATTTCCGGAAAGAAAAGTTTTTTGATACGTGGTTTTTTTTTTTTTTTTTTTTTTGCAGAAGTGGCAATGGATACAGTGGACTGTCAATAACCTATAACGCGTTAGATAATGAACATAGGGCACATTATTGTAGTGAGGTGTTTACTACAAATGAGGTAAGGTAAATGTTAGGCGTGTGAATTGTAGTTTATGAATGATTTATAAACTTGGCATATGTTATTGTAGGTATTTTGTAATCGAGATGAGTTGTTAGAGTGGACGATAAGTGTTGACTATAGTTATGGATTTGTTATTATTATATTAATGTTAGATACATGGACATGGCAATGAAAAAGGATGACGTACATATTATTAGATTGCGATAGAGGAGGTAAATACATATAGTATAAATAAGACGTAGATATCAGTCGAAGTGGAACTAATGTGAGTGTCCATTCAGATTGGGAGGCAAACCCGTCAAAGGTGGTCAAGGGTAGATGGTTGAATTAATATATGGTTCTCACAATCATGATTTGGCAGAGACATTAGTAGGTCATATATATGCTGGAAGGTTAAGTGTTGAGGAAAAGGTTATGGTTGAGGATATGACTAAGATTTTAGTGAAGCCAATAAATATTTTACTAACCATGAAAGAGAGAAATGAGAAGAATGTGACGAGGATAAAACAATTTATAATGCAATTAGAGTTCATTGAAGATCACAACGAGGTCACAAAACAAAAATGCAACAATTCATGTTGTTACTGGAGCGAGACATATATGTGCATTGGTGTAGGTGTGAAAATGTGTCAAATGTTGTGCATTGGTGTAGGTTATTATTAGATATATTTTGGACACGCCCAAATTTAGTAAAGTTAATGAACTTCTTTAACATTGTCATATTGGTGTATAGTACTTACAAAATGAACAAGTATAGGATGTTGTTACTTAAGATTGTTGGGAATACATCAACTAGTGGTATGTGATAGAGATATTGCCTTAATGAATGTAATCATAATTGTGTTTCTTGAAGCTTATAATTTGTTTTGTCGATTTCACATTGATAAAAATGTGAAAGCAAAATGTAAAATATTGGTGCATCCAAGAGAGGCATGGGATCAAGTAGTGCAAGCTTGGGGATTGTGATATTGTTAAGGCCTTTGAAGATCGTGTCAATGCTTTTCCAAGTTGTTTGTTCTCCATGATACAATCATCCACTATTTTCTCTTTAAGAACACAAGCACCAAGTAATTTGACTCACCATCGAATAATTGCAATTGGACACATGCATAGAAATCATTTGTCTAGGTATGTCTTACTGAAAACTAAGTGATATTGCTAACTTAAAAGTTATGTAACTCATATTTATAACTTTTATAGGTGAATATGCATTGCAATGCGGTGCTTAATTACGTTTTATTTCATTATGGGTAAAAAAGTTTTTTACATAATCATGTTGGGTTAAATGATATGATCCAGGGAGAATCAGCCTTTTTTTTATAATTGGGATTAGAATTATTATTTTATACGCGTATAGTTATAAATCATACTTCGACCATGCCTTCTAAAATTGGATTAGAGATGGAAAATGTTGTGTAGTTTGTGATGGTACATGCATTCAGGGTGGGTTTTGACCACACCGACGAGCCATGGTACATGCATTCAGCGACAATGTTATGCCAGTACTATTTTTCATTTTACTGAAAACATGATCCACAACTAAATTCGAAGAGGCCATAATCGATTTACAATCATGTTGTTTGTGTTAGATGCAGGTGTGCCTTATTGTCATGTATGGACAGCTTTAGCAAGAAATGACCATCAGATTATGTTATTTGACTTATTTCTTTCAACAAATAAATAAACGTAAACGAACCAATAATTTAGAAAATCATATCAGAAGCCGACAACCTTGCTTCAAGAATCAAAATAAATAACTTATTTGTAGATCGTGTAATTACACTAATCAGTAAATATTACTGCAATTAATGAGAAGGACGGAGGTTGTTGCCATTGCTGAAAAATCCTATCCTCGAATTATTGAGCTCGACCGTTGAGGATTGTCCTGTGTATAAAACTATATGCACAGACAGCAAGTGCAAATTGAAGATGATAATGATCCATGGATTCCAACAGTCAAGCAGGATTTAGCAAAACAAATTTTCCATCTGTGGTTTTAATGAACATCTTCGGTGTGTGGAAATTTTCACTTAAAGCAAGCAATATGAAAGTCAAGGAACAAAAAAACTTTATGACCTTAGGTTTTCTTTTTGGCATATATGATAATATGAGCTTGGTCTATTTAAACAAACCAAAAGAACGCCTTGCAATCTAAGATATTGCTAGCTCATAAAATTGCCTGAAGTACAAATGACCCAACGCATTATATAGCAGGAACACAAGCAAGTATAATTTGTTAACTCACTGTCCGCTTCACTCTTAGGGTCCACCGATTGACCTAAGAGGATTAAATGGCTACTGACCTCTTTCTTCTGATTCCTGATCGTCATTCATGTATGTGCCCCATAAACAGTCGCAGCTTGAAACTTTTGGATGTGGGCTAGATTTTTAATCATTGGCTTGTAAATTACCATCCTTCTTGATGATTTGACAATCCTCTCGGCTAACCAACCAAAAAAAAGCACAAGACAACAGCAATGCACTGATTGCAACTTAGTGGTTAAATGCCATCCTGAAATGCAATATATCACCATTAATTTGAGATTTTGATGAAGGGAAAAAAAGAATAGTTACCAAATGATGACTTCAAGGGCTGGAGTAATCAATGGTAACCTACAATCTTTTAAAATAAAGAAACTTCTTTGTAGATGCAAAACAGAAAGAGGACAAATTACTTCAAAAATATACGTAGAAGCAATCTTCAAATATCTCAATCAACGAATTGATATAAAAGGGGGACCATAAAAGATAGGTTTCTGAATATAATGAACAATATTCTTACATCATGCATGAGTTCATGATCTCCTCAATCTTGCTACAAGCCACCACAAACCCTGAGTTGTATCTCATCGCTGACTTCTTGATCTACATGAATAAGGGAAATGAAAATAAAGTGAAAATAAAAAAATTAAGAATTGGAATAAAACCAATATATCAAGAAGAAAAGGCAAGCAGGAGGACCAAATAAATTTAAAGACAAGATTATGCTAGTTCAGATGCAGATCGTGTTTATCTCAAATTTTCAATACAGTTACTTTACTAAGAAGCTTTTTTTATCAGTAGAATTAAATTATACCCCAAGGTCCAATCCAAACAACAAAAGAAAAATCACTGCATCGATTAATTGTAAAATTGTTTGGTAAAGAATGGGAACTTTTATCAAATAATACCTTTCAAACCATTACTGATAATTTCAGGAAGCAATGGATCAAGAAGAGGTTGATATCCTTCATCTTTCATTACCTTGGTCAACAGTTTTAACGCCAACCTTATTTCATCAATTTGTGGGTGCATATTGTCTCCAACAACAAATACATGGGTCAAACTTTTCAACTCAATCCAGCTACAACCAGGTTCTTTAGTCACCCCTCGGGTCTTCATCATCCCCCGGACACGCTCCACATCTTCCCATTTTCCTAAAGCCGTATATATACTCGATAACAACACATAAGCTGACGATTCTGGCGAGCCTAACTCCATTAGTTTCTCTCCAGCATAAGCACCAAGATCATAGTTACGATGGTTCTTACAGGCCCCTAATAATATGCGCCACAGACACAGACAATGATCAACCGTTGCTGATTCAATGAATTCTTTTGCTTCATTGAGTTGTCCAGCACGGCTCAAGATATCAACCATGCAAGCATAGTGCTCTACCGTAGGAGCAATGTTAAACTCATCAAACATCATCTTAAAATAAACCCACCCTCTGTCCACCAAACCCATATGACTACAAGCAGAGAGAAGATTCACAAATGTGACACTATCAGGCTTTGTTCCCTCCGAGCACATCTCTTCAAACAACTTCAAGGCTTCAATGCCGCGACCATTTTGAGAAAGTCCAGATATCATTGCATTCCATGAAATTACATCTCTGGAAGGCATCCTCCAAAAGATGCGGCATCCGTCATCCAAACTTCCACACTTTGCGTACATGGCAGAAAGAGCACTTCCAATCGGAATTTCCAAGCTAAAACCATACTTAATAATCCCGGCATGCATTTGCTTTCCCTGATCTAAAGCCGCCAAGTTAGAACAAGCCTTTAGAACACTCGCCATAGTTAAATCGTTGGGGATAACTCGCCCCATCTGCATCTTACCGTACAAATTCAAAGCACCTTCATAATCCCCATTTTGTACATAACCCGTTATGATTGAAGTCCAAAGAACAACATCAGGTTGTTGAATATACTCAAAACCCTTCCGAGCATCCCCTATACTACCACACTTCGCATACATGTCCACCAAAGCCGACAAAACATACAACTGCAGTTCATACCCCAGCTTCAAGGAATAGCCATGCATTTGTCTCCCTTCCACAGTAGCACAAACATCACTACAAGCATTAATCACCCCAACAAGAGTATACTCACTAGGCAAAACTCCAGAGTGATGCATATTATAAAACAGTTTCAAAGCCTTATCAGCATCCCCACTCTGAGCAAAACCAGTAACCATAGCCGACCAAGTGATCGAATTCTTATTCCCCGACAGCTCAAAAGTCTTGAGCGCATCCTCCAAGCTCCCACACTTCGCATACATCGTCACAAGAGCATTCCCCACAGAGACAAAGCAAACCAACCCATTTTTCAACGCAAGAGAATGAACCTGCCTTCCAGTATCCACAAACACGTGACAAGTCAAAGCACTAAGAACACTAGTGAACACAAACTCATTTTCATTGTCACCCTCTTTTTCACGACGCAAGAGTTCAAAGAGCTCAAAAGCCTCATAAGCAAACTCCTTAGAAGCATACCCAGAAATCATGGTAGCCCAAGAAACCGCATTCCTGACAGGCATTTCGTCAAACAGCTCACGCGCCTCTGCAACGAGACCCGTTTTGCAGTACAAGTTGAGAAGCGAACTCGCGGCGAAAACGTCCTCGGAGCAGGCCGTTTTAACGGCGAGTGCGTGTGCCAGGCGGCCGGCGCTGACGTCGGCGAGGTTGGAGGCGGCGGTGAAGACTCCCGCGAAGGTGTGAGCGTTGGGGACGGTGGTGCAGGCCATCATGCGGTGAAAGAGGCGCATGACGTGAGAAGAGGAGGCGCGGGCTTGTTGTTGGGAGAATGCATTGATGAGACAGTTCCATGAAACGACGTCTTTGTGGACGATGTTGTCGAATACCAGATTGGCTTCTGCTAAGTGACCGCACTTGGCGTAGAGGTTGATGATGGCGTTGGCGAGGTGAGTGAAGGAGAAAGAACCGTCTCTTAGAATGCGAGCGTGCAAAACACGACCTCTCGAAAGTTCTTTGTTGACAGTGCAGTGAAGGAGAGTGCGCAACACTTGCACCTGTTGGGGAGGAAATGGAAGAGGCATGCATCCACTCTCCTAACAAATCACACTTCTCTCTTCAACTTCCACTCATCTTCTTTCCTTTATAAATACTAATTTATAAAGTTTTATTAATTAAGCCACCTTTCTCTAGTTAATAAAATAATATGTTTAGATAATAATAATAACAATAATATAAAAAACATAGATATTAAGATATCACATAACTTTTTTATTAAATAGTCTTACAAATCATTTTAACTTCTTTTGCTTTATCATTGATTTATAAAAATAAATGTGCCTGTGAAAAATATATTTTAAAAAAGGTAGAATTATGTAGTTAAAAATGAGATAAAAAATAATTATAATTTTTTCTCATACAATAGTATAGATACATTTTATTTATTTATTTTTGTATTTTTCCTCTTTTGCAATAGTTTTTTCTCAATTATTATTTTTTTCTACAATCTTCTTTCGTCATTCTAGATAGGTAAGATTAGTGAATTTCTAAACATGAATGAAACAAATAATCAATCGTTAGAATGCTTAATATTCATAATCAAAGTGTTAGAATATGAGTGGTACAATTTTTAGTGAAATTCATTGTATTTCTAAACTTAGATGAAACAAATTGTTAAATATAAGAAAAACTTAATTGTTGAGGTAGCTATGAAACTTTTGTGGGAAATTAAAGTCATGTTTAATGCTTTAATGTTAGCTTGGAGAGTCCTTTAAATAAAAATTTCGACAAGATGAATCTTCTGAAAAGAGGGCATTTACTCCTAATTTTTTTGTCCCTCATGCAACCAGGCAGAGGAAACAATACATCATCTCTTCTTAGAATATGCGATAGCACATCTAGTTTCGTAAAAGGTATCCAAGTGGGTGGGAACACAAATGGTGAATCACAATGACCTTAAGCAATACTTGGTTCAGTTTTCTCTACTACAGTTTGATGCAAAGAGGAATCATGTGTGGTGTGTGGAGAGGTATGTGGGAAGCAGTTTTATGGAGTATCTGAAATCAAAGAAATGTGGTGCTTTTTAAAGGATGGAGGGTGTACCCGGACAAAATCTTTACTTTAGCACCGTTACAGGTATGGTCTTGGATGAAGAGGAAAGTTATAAACTTCACCTTTGCTTATTTTGATTGGGTGATGTATCCTTTAAATTGTTTGCAATCTTTAAGTTAGTAGGAATTTTGCAAGTCCTTTAAAGATCAAGTTGTTGTTATGTGGGTGTGTGATACTTAAAGTCAGCACTTGTAACCTGTGTGTCCTAAATAGGTGTTACTGATGGGTTTTCTTTGTATATAGGTGAAAAAGTAAGTAGTAGAGAGTAAAAAGAAGGCTTAAGGATTAGAGTAGGGATGGAATAGAAGAGAATGGAAAACAAAACACTGGAGGCAACAAATACTACGATGGAGTTGAGATTCAACGTGTTGTTCCTGCTCCTACACCTAATTATGCAAAAGTTTGGGAATGTGCAGTTTGGGATCTAGTTTGAAGAACCGAAGTATTAGAAGGAATGAAGGTGTTGGGGCTAAAGGGAAGGTTTCGCAATACACATGTATGGTTTTATATCTGCTGCAAGAAATGGCATAAGGAGAATAATATAAATTAGGTAGAGAAGGAAATTATAGAAGGAGAATGTTGGAGAGGAATTGAAATAGGAGAGACAGAGTATTGATGAAGCTGGTAAAGGTTGGAAATGAAAGGAAGGTAGCACCAACACAAGATAACATCAAAGAGACCAACAAAGGCAAAGTTTAGATAATATGGAGGAATGAAAAAGTTCTCAGTGAAAAGAAGGAATGAGAACTAAGCATTCATCAGAGTGTGAAACCAAATGCAGTCTTTAGAGAGTTGAAGCCACAATGCAAAGCCCTTGCAGTCATCAACCTATGGTTTATAGTGCAGAAAATTTGTGTTATCCTGGAGTGATTTGAAGAATTAAGAAGCAGAAGGTTTGTTCAATCGTGCCTAAGCAATGTATAGATCTTATGGAACAAGGGGGGTCCTGAATTTTTAGCAAAATGTGGCTCAAGTTTTTGGTTTGGATTAGGTAGACTACCAAAGGGGGTGCAATTGCTAGAAGGTTGGTTCCTTAGTATAGGGGACTAAGTATGAATGTATGGATTGGGCCAACCATTAGTCAAATGTTGTTTGGCGCAGTTAAGCCTTGTACTATCAAATGGAAGCTCTTTTGGATAGGTTGTGGATTTTAATGTATAAGGGTTGAGACACCCCTGAAGTGTCTCATTTAATTATATTTATTCATTGTTGATAAAAAAAAACTTAATATTCATATTTGTTGAACAAGATGTTTTGATACCTCCAAATCTGTGTAGAAGACTTGAAGAACATGTTGCTATGTGTGTGTGTGGTTTAATAGTTTTTGACTTGTTGATTCACACCTCGTATTGATCCAAACTCATTTGATTCTTTATCTCTTTTAAAAGAAGTATTTTCTAAAAAGTTGTGAAATTTCAGTCAGTTGTTTTTCAAATCAATATGTTGAAAAAGCTTCTACTCAAAGTTCTTAAAGCTATAACAAGTTTTTTCAACCTGTTGAATTATCGAAACAATTGGTTGTTTGACACTTAGTGGTTTTCAAAAAAAATTTGAAAAAGCTTTGCTTTATTTTGTCTTTGCTGTCAAACTGAAACAACCAATTATTTCGATAAAACAACTAGTTGTTTTATATGAAATCCTTCACAAAAAAATTATTTCAATCAGTTGTTTTGTAAAACAACTTGTTGTTTTCTAACAAAATTTTGTTAAGAGTTCCAAGCTACTTCTAACTGATTTCAATTGCTTTTGAATTATGATCTAACAATTTTTACCACTTTCTTGAGTTTATATAAAGACTATTTTATGATCTTTTCAAGAACTTGAGATAGAAAGCTTATAAAAAAATATTTTCAAGAGAATCAAGAGCTTTGGATCATCACTTGTTTGTGGAATAGGACTAGGTTTTTGTATACTTGTGTACTACTGCTTTAAAGCTCAAGTGTACTCGATTTCCTTCTGAACACTGTAGTTTTGTGTAAGGCAATTTCAGAAAGGGTTTCTGAAAACTGCAGTGTTGGTGTTGCCAAGGAGTGGTGTGTGTTTGTAATATAGGTTTGATTACATAGTGAATTCTCAGTGGTTAGCTGAGAACTGAATGTAGCTCTTGGTTAAGAGTGTGAACCAATATAAATCTCTTTATCCCTTCTCTTATACACTATTTTTAACATTGTTCTTTTTCTACTGTATAAACAACTTGTTGTTTTGAGAAAACAACTTGTTGAATTTATGTAAAGAACTATAAAACTGAACTTTTATCCAGTTGAACATAAAATCAATTTGTTGATTTTTCATAACTTTTCACTCTAATTTCAATCTTTGAGAAAATCTTGTGAAAATAATTCACCCCTGTTGTTTTGACCGCATACTTTAACAATATTTACCAATACAAATTCAAAATAACGAAACTAAACAACAAATCTATGCAAAAATATTTACATTTATAAATTAGTATAACAGTAAAATAACTTTGAATCGAATGGAAATCATTATGGGGTTTTGGAGTTAATGGATTTTTTTACTCAAACTTTCAATAAACTCTAATGAAGGTGAGAAGAATAATAAGAAGAACAATGTGCTTTTGGTGTTGTTTGATGGTTAGAGGACGAGTAAAATGAGTGGTTGAGTTGGATTAAGAAAGAATTGAAGAATTCTTTGTTGAATTTTAGAGGTAAACTTATGGGTGCTTAGTGGGAAGAGGTTCTTGGAGGATTTTGGGTTAAATCTTAAAGAAGATACACTCTTGGATGATTATTGGTTGAATCTCAAACGTAAAGTTATAGTTTGCAAAAAGTAATGACATTAATGATTATTGGATGATTATTGGATGATTATTTCTTTAAATATTTTAAATGTATTACACGGGTCCTTTTTTCATATTACACTAAACATAAATTAAAAAAAAAAACATTAGTGCGTACATCCTTATAAGAAACGTTAGCATGAATGTTGAAAATGTAAAATATATTTATGTAATTTTACTAAACTATTTATTACAATTTACTCTATTTGAATATACATTATATCAATAAGTGACATTATACCAAATAAGTGATTTGTGAAAAAAAATAATATTTTATGAAGAGTGTGTAAGGATTTACTTATTTTAAAAATAAGTATAATAAATTACAGTTAGTTTTAATTTTTTATTTATTTTATATTTAATGATTTCGATTTGTTTTTCACTTTCTACCCAGTTATAAACTCTTTTGACGAGATTACGAAAATTGCAGCAAACAGAAAGACATACAAAAATTGGAAAACAAAACTCACAGTATAATATTATAAGTACTCTTAATAGTTAATATTCAATAAAATGGAAAATTCAAATTAAATTAAAATAAACAGTTTAAAAGCAACTCATTATAGTTGTTTTAGGTTAAAAGGAATACCTCTTATTTATTTATATATATATATATATATATATATATATATATATATATATACCCTCTTTATATGCAAAAATAGATGCACTTGCGCATATATATTTTTTATTATATTAAAAAATATATAATTTTATTATTTTTGTGAATAATTAATTAAAAATAAAAATAATACAATTTAAAAATATATACATATAATTTTATAAAATAGTATTAAAAAATTATATAGCCGTTATTTAAAAAAAACTATTTATTTATTTTGAAATAAAAGTAAGTTATTTAATTGTTTATTTTATAAAATAAATAAAAATATTTTTTTTTATTTATTAAAGGAATAACTATCCAATTAAAAGATTACAACAAAAATTACAAAATAGTATATCTTCTCTTTACCATATGTGTGCGTTTTTTTTTTCATTGTATTTCAATAAAAAAAAAAAAAAAAAACTCTGAAGCATGTTAAACTTAACATAACTTTTAGCATTTCAAAGTAGAAATGAGTGCATGTTTAATTATATTTATTTTTGTTTATAAAATATTAATTTATATTTATTTTTGTCGTAAATTTGTGTTTTTTTTAGGTATACTCGTATTTGTATCTATACCAATTTATATATTGTTTTAAATATTTTATTTTTATTAACAATCACAATAAAAGAAACATAAGAAAACCATAAAAAGAAAAAAGAAATGGAAATTTGAGATTTTGATGAAAGGAAAAATTCATTGAAAATTTAATTAAACTTAATAATTGAAAGATAATTAAAATTTGTATAATGAAAGAATGATTATTTAGATGAAACAAAACAAAATATTAAATAGAATAGTCAAAAAATATATTTTAGAAAACCTAATAAACTAAATAATATTTTAATAATTTAAAATATAAACAAATATGAGGATCAACATGAGACAAACACCTGCATCGTTCTCTCTCTCAATCTAATTTAAAAAATTAAATATTACATCTATTCATATCCATATCCAATAAATATAACTTTTCTATTAATATAGAGACAAATTCATATATTTTTCATATATTTGGATTAATTTGTCATCATTCCTTCCTATTTTCCTATTTGATAGTAAATAATAAAATAACTGTTGAGAGGTCTTTCTCTTTCATTCAAATTAGAAAATGTATATATAATCATGTAATCTAAAATAAAATAAAAATCCGTTTTATTCAGTATAAAATAAAAATATTTTAAGAAAATACAATATATTTTTTTTTCATAGATAAAATTACTATTAAACATAAAAGGTAAAAATATTTTAAAAAAAGAAATTCCTTTCGAAATTAAATTTAAAATTCTCACGTCTTTAAGAAAAATGTATTTCTCGTTATTCCAAAATGCACAAATAAAAAGTAATATAAAATATAAAAGTAAAAGACATATAATTATATAATTTGTATAAACTAAAAAAATGAGGTGGAGTGATGGAGAGAAATTGTGTGTTGGCATTTTTTGATGAAAGTGCAACGATAAAAGGGCACGTTAAGAAGGTGATGAAGATTGGGCTTTGGCACTTTGCCATTTCCCAAACCTTGCAACTAAGCAAAACAAAACCCTTTTTCTAACCTCAATACTCTTTCTCCAACACCATCGCCATGGAAGACGATGATGACTTCGGTGGTTTATACACAGATCTTCCTCAGCCCTTCGCTCCTTCCTCTCCTTCTCCCCCCAAAGCTCAACCCATTCATCGCCAACAATTACCTCAACAACCACCCCGCCATGTGGAACCCGCAATCGCCAATTCCAACCCCGTCGAGGAACCTTCCGTTGATTTGATCGACAAGGACGTCAAATTCGACATCGAGGATGAGGAAATCGACGAAGAGCCGCTCATTCCGGGGCTAACAGGCGTCGCCGTGGAAGCTCCCAGGAAAATCGGCGAGGCTGATGATTGGGACGACAGCAGCGATGACAGCGAGGATGACTTGCAGATTGTGTTGGACGACGGCGGCCGTCTGGATGCCGGCGACAACGGTGGCCTCAATGTTGCGGCGGCAGCCGGCGACGTGGAGGAGCGCGATTGGGGCGAGAATTCGACGCAACCGGTTGATGGCGAGAAGAAGGATGTGGGAGAGTCGGTTAAAGCAGTTGCGCCGAAAATTGGGTACAGCAATCAGGGTTATCATCATCCTTTTCATTCTCAGTTTAAGGTCAGTGGCGTTGTAATTGTATTGTACGTTTAAGAATATTAGTAAATAAAGTTTGATGATCGAATTAAGCTAGTGTTGTGTTTCTTTTGTGCTTCATTGTTGTGAATAGCTGAAAAAAAGAAGGAAAAAGCTTAAAAGGCAGTGAAAGAAAATAGAAAGAAGCCAATGCAAAAGATTTTGTAATATTTTTTTCTGTTATTATTAATGTTACTATGTACTGTGAATTACACAGTTACACCAATGAAAAAATCTAGTTGAAGTTTTTGTTTTGTTATCCTTTCCTCTTGGGTACATTAGCTGAGCCTTGGATTCAAGGACCAAATGATCATGGATGTTAGTTGACACATGCAGATTACAGGATATATATCGAGCATGACATATGTTATCTGAATGACTTGGTAACTTGGCAGCCTTGCTTCTTGTGAATTGTGAATGAAAAGAGAAAATAATTGTGGTATTGATTTATAGGAAAAAATAAAATAAGAAAGAAGTCTGTAATAAGTCTCTCTTATCTTGAAAATGAAATACAATGATGGTGTTTTCAGGATTTTGGTAATCCCGTTCATTTGCTTTTGGTGAATCTTGAAGTATAACTGTTAATTTCCTTCTCGCTTTTACTGTTTCCATACTTAACTTTAATCAACTTATCAAATAAATGCTCCTTCATAAGGTGGTGCAGACTACAAAACAGTTTCACTGAATTATTCCTTTGGAGGATGGTTATTTGATTTTCTGGGGAATAGAGATTGTTTGATCTTTGTATCTTTTTTGCTTGACTTGAGACGAATACACCACCACCAAAAGTATTACCCCATTAAGTTCAATTGGAAACCCAATTCTGAGATGTTATTTACCATAAAATTCCTTTTCATGACTTCTTTCAATGTCTTGCTCGATCTCTTTCTATATTTCTTCACAAAACTAAAAATCATGCAATCTACTCTTACCAATGGTTATAGTTGCCTTTTTTGTACATGTCCAAACCACGTTGACTCGTTTTGTTTAATGAATTCAGAAAGATATGGAAATTGAGCACCTGGATTCCAGACACTGCACGGCTGTGAATCATGAACTAAAACGGGAAGCCATACTGCAATGATTCTTCTGAGTCTGAGATCTAACTAATAACTCACCCATACTGCAATGATTCTTCTGAGTCTGAGATCTAACTAATAACTCACTCATAAATATAAAAATCATTCACAAGCCTTCACCTAGTATATTAAGTTTCTCGGATGTTAGACATTGGCTTTGTTTGGATTTTTTTTATATAAACACTTCTAAAAGAAGAAAATGAGAAGGAAAAATGTATTAAGTTTCTTTTAAAATTCAAGTAAACTTCTGTGCTTTTAAATAGACACTGTCTTGTCTAACTTCTCTAACAACTGAAATGCATAAGTTGATTTTAGATTATAGAAAAGAAATAACTAAATTCATTTTACCTTTTCATTTTCTTTTCTATAAGATTTTGTAGAGAAATTTATTTAAATAGGACCACAGTGTTATAGTTTTTATGAGCAAATTAAGTTTGACCTTTGCTGGCCCCATCCTTCTAAATAATTTCAGCACAAGGAAGGTTTTACTAGGATAGTTTCAGGCATAAAGCCCGAATGACTCTTGTGTGAAGGGACACGGGGATATAAAAACCATATGTGAGCCTTCAACTAACAATTTAATATTTTTGGGACAATGAGGAGTCACCGATAACCACAAACATAGCGTAAAAGGATAAGTAAAAGAACATGGAAAATTTACCTTCAATTATGTGGGATGTTGATGCTGCTCAGCCTGCGTCACCTTTTAAAAATTGTGTATTATAAGGAATTATGAGGTAATTTTTGCTGCAGAAATTGGTTATAATTTGCTGTTGCCTTTAAGAATCATTCATGACATGTATATTAAATCCAGTTTGAGATGCTGCAGACACAGGTTATTAACTGGATTCTGTTTGAGAATTCCAGAATCATATTCTTTGACACACTCTTATGCCCACATTTACTATTGCTGGACGAATTTTATGTGGATCTCACTCCAATTAGTCTACATATGTTTTGGAACCCCCTTATTTAGTGACCCATATAAAAATTCACCTAACGATAGACAGTATGTTGAAAAAGTGTGTTGCTGGCATTCCTCATCTGTTGTTAGCACAACTGATCAAGTGGCTATGCAGTAGACAACGGATTAAATCAATGGACATACTTGATGTTTCATTTTGGTTTCTTGACGTCTTCTTCTGTGATGAGCTACACATGTATTGGGATTTTTATTCGTGATCATGAAATTACTTTACCTGATCCATGGGTTTGTTTCTTCCTAGAAACCTTTAAATACATTAGAACCAAAAAAATTCACTGAAAGGTTTATGCGCTCAAACTATATTGGTTATTAATTATATTTGGGTGAGCATTTACCAACGTGTTTTAGATGAACTTGATTTTGGTTATATGAGTGTGTTCATGTGTTGTAATTTTTATCCGAAAAGTAAGCTTGTGAGAGAATTTAGTATAAAGTTCATATCCCAGTGCAGAAGTTAAAAATTTTCATTGTGGGTTGGAAGCAAAATTGCATTATGAAACTTCAAATGTGAGTTGGGGGCCCTCCTATCACATTCTACTGCCTTGTGAACAATTGTTTGTTTCTATGCATCTTGAACCGAAAGTACTTGGGCCTCCATAGATTCTGTCAGTAATTATGTTTTCTAAATTTGGCTAGGTGTTGTACTTCCTCTCTGCTGGTTCATTGATTATTTTTTATCTTAAAACCAATCTTTTATGGAAGAGATGAGTCTATCTTTTATACCATTCATCAGAGAGTTAAATATTTCATTTACTCTAGACCCGTAAAGTTGTTTCCTTGGTTTAAGTATAAAGATGTGAACAATGGATTATGAAATGGAAAATAATTAAGTATCTAATGGTTTGCATTTTTCACTTTTAATTGTAATGTAGTATGTCAGGACTGGTGCAGTATCCATACCTGCAGCAACTAGTTCTACTCCAGGAGGTCCTCTTAGTCAGATTCGTCCACTAGCTAACATGAATCCTGTGGCTGGTCATGGCAGAGGGGATTGGAGACCAGCTGGAATAAAAGGTGCTGCTGCCATGCAGAAAGGTTTTGAAGCAGGTTCTGGAGTACCTATGCGGGGACACGGTGCAGCAGGACGGGGTTTTGGTGGTGGATTGGAATTCGTGCTTCCTTCTCAAAAGTAAAATTTAATTGACAATTTTATTTGTCTCTCTAGCTGTGTTAAAGACACCAAATGAAGAGATTGATGTCAATTGCTAACTAGAAATCCTTTTTGTTAAGCATCTGAGTTGCATTGCATTTAGGAGAGAACTCTTTGGAATCCAAAACATGTGGTTTCTGAGTGGAAGGAGGCTAATAATTTTTTGTATCTCTATGAACATTTATAGTTTTTTTTGTAATTTTAATTTGAAGTATAAAGTGTAGACATGGTTAGTAAACGAGCTTTATATTTCATGTTGTTAGATCAATATGTTAACCAAGGTCATCATTATTCACTTTTATTAGAATGACATATTTGTGGGGCAAATCTTGTTAATCGTTTACACCTCCATTTGATTCCCCCCCCCCC
>Ga0123342_1006704_pt1 | contig 15779 bp, 13 predicted proteins | sample Turbeawhitnodule_FD_89960 | JGI IMG/M metagenome (GOLD analysis project Ga0123342, IMG submission 89960) | Root nodule microbial communities of legume samples collected from Mexico - Turtle bean Mexico white nodule | ecosystem: Host-associated > Plants > Roots > Nodule | place: Mexico: Nepantla... | reverse complement strand
TGTTGGTGTGTTGGCCAAGAGAAGTGTGTGTCTTGAGGGGATCAAGGTCACTTTCTTGGTTGTGTTGTAAGTGATCTAGGTTTGATTGCTTAGTGGAATTCTTCAGTGGTTTCTGAGAAGACTGGATGTAGCTCTGGGTTTAGAGTGAACCAGTATAAACATCTGTGTGCATTCGCTCTATCCTTAATCTCTTTAAATTCAATTTCAATATTTGTGAACTGGTATAAACAACCGATTGTTTCTGTGAAACAACCGATTGTTTTTCTGGTGTTGTTGTTTTTGCTTTGTGTTTTGGCAAACTGAATTCCTTATCATTTGTTTCTCGAAGTAATTTCATTCTTGGCTTAAAAGTTTTCGAAAACCCTCTTTAAACAATTCACCCCCCTCTAGTTTAAAGCCATATATTCTAACACAAGAGATAGGTGGAAACAGAGCGCTCATTCTTGGGGTTCTTGAGACGCAATCTGAACTTCTTGATCTGCGCACGCGTGTTGGCAGCGAAATAGGTGTGAAGAACATCCCAAATCTCAGCAGAGGAGTGAAGACCCACCATCTTGGTGAGGAACGGTGTGGTCATGGAGGCTAACATCCAAGCCACGAGCAAACTATCTTGCTTTTTGTACCGGGTAATATCAGGATTGACGCACGGGGAGGAACCCTCAGCGGTAGGTGGAAGAACAGAGGAAGGGACACGAGAACCATCAAGAAAATGAGAAAGTAGTAACCCATCGGTGGTTGCAAGGACTTGCTGCTTCCACAGCAGAAAATTTTCTTCAGACAGTTTCAAAGAGATCGGTGTGGTAAAGAAGTGAGGGGAAGGGAAAGAAGAGGAGGAAGAATAAGAAACTGTGGATGTAGCAGAAGGCATGACGAAAAAGAAAAACAGAGGGCTCTTGATACCATATTAGGTCAAGTGAGCACAGGAGAGAGAAAAGACTTATATCTCATTATGTATCAGTCAAAAGTATATATTGCACAACGCGTAAGGGTATATATAAGAATACACATGCAATTACATAAGGTTCATTCTGTTATACACTTAACATGGTGTAATAAATGTGAGGTTAGTACTGCTATGGTGCATTTATCTTTCCAGCGGTAACATAAATTGATTGTTTTAAAAGTGCAGGGTTGGAAGTTGTGTATGAGTTAAGGAATAATAAAATAATATGCTACTAAATAAACAAATAAAGCAATATATAAATAATAAAATACGGATGCTAATTCCTTATATGACAGACAAAATTGTTAGAAGGTTTGTCCTTAATTCTAAAATTGTGGTTAAGTAAACTTTTTCCATCAATAAATTGAGACGCGTTGTTTTCTGAATAAAAGCAATTTGATGTGGTATTTTGATTATTTGACTGCATCTTCAAAGTTTAGAAGAACACCATTTGACTGAAACTTTTATCAATAACTTTTGCCATTAGTAATTTGTGAGGTGGATACAATGAATAATGTAATTTTGAACCTTATATATAGTTTTGGAATTAAGAGGAATGTTTATGTGTGACAAAAAGTTCATGAAAACCTGAGAGACTTCCCTGTCGTTTTGTTATAGCTGAGAATTCACATTTTTATGGTTCTTGTTGTGCTTAAGTAGAACATGATCAAATTGAATTTTTTAAGAACATGGATTTTAAAAAATTATCACAGAAAACATAAAAGAATGACATCATGTATTTATGAACAAAATTTATTCATTTTGCAGTCATTGTTTGGGTTTCTGGTTAGAATAGAAAATTGAATTTTCGTTTTGTCTCATTTTAACTCCATTAAGAATAGCAAGGATGTAAAAACATAGCCACATGGATTTGAATGATATACATGAAATATGGATGGAAAAATTAAATTAATAAGAACAAGAATGTAATCAAAGCCAGGAGGTTGAGAAACATAAACTTTTTAATTGATGAATCTATTGAGAAATGCACTTTTCACATCCATGTGAAAAAGTTTGAAACCACTCATACAAGCAAATGCAAGCAATAATCTTAGCTTGTAATCTAGCAATAGGTGCAAAGGTTTCATCATAATCTATGTCTTCTTTTTTATTATACCCCTTAGCAACCAATCCAACTTTATTCCTAGTGATCATACCAGATTCATCCAATTTATTTCGAAATACCCACTCTGTTCCAATGACATTCATGCAATCAAATTTAGGTACAAGAAACCACACATCATTTATAGTAAATTGATTTAATTCATCATGCCTGACAACAACCCAAAGGGCATCACAAATGGTTTTAGGTTCAATTTGAGAAACAAAGGCCATATGTTTGCAGAAATTAGTAATAGAGTTTCGAGTAGAGACTCCCTTATCAATATGTCCTATGACGTTGTTCAGAGAAAGGTCTATCGGGATTCTACATTCTTTGGGAAGATCAGACTAGTTCAAACACTCTCAAATGACCAATTTTGGGTTTTCGAGTTTTCTTCAAAATTGGTTTAATGAGGACTCTATTCATTACATAGCAAGTTGTGCTAACAACATTGATAACTATCGTTTTGGTGTCAAATTAAGATGATTTCAACATAAACCTGTCTAATGCTAGAGAGATGATAGTATAATTGTGGTCAGATGACCCCAATTTATCTCCCAACGAATTCAATAGTGAAATTAGTAAATTAGTGTTTAAAATTTATCTGCAAGTAATAAAAGTTAGCATTAACAATAAAGATAAAAGGGGGTTGAGATAGTTGTGCAAAAAATATAAAAAAGATTAAAATAGCAAATAAAAAGTGGTTGATCCCAAGTTCTTCCACCATTGAATTCTTCACATGTTCTCTAAAGATTAATCCTTTCTCAATCCTCTAACAGAGCTAAACCAGATTGAACATGTGCCAATCTAATTAAATTGAAACTTACCAGCAAAGCATGCGTCTACTGGTTTAATGAATACTCACTTTATTTCATGCGTATACTCCATGAGAATGCTTATCTTCTCCCTCTTTCCCTTTTCCAAAATGCCCTTTAACCTAGTTTCTAAAAGATGTAGGCTAGCTTGGGAGACACTCCACTTTGACCTACCTTCTAGAAGGTTTCTCACAAATGACACCCCTACCCCTCTCTCTTGCTTTCCAAGACACTCTCTCCTATAAATAGAGTGTCTTGCCTCATGTATTTGACACATTGAATTTTGAATAGAAAAGAAACTCTGGCAGAGTGTTTAGTGAAATGAGTCTCCTATTATCTTTGGGTCTTATCTTGAGTGCACAACACCTCAAGTGACAGCTCTTCACCACTCATCTTGGAGTATCCCCTCCTCCAAGTGGTGTGACAACTTCTCACCATCCATAAACTTTCTCTTATCTCTCCATCTTTTCTTTTCTTCACCATGCGCCATTTCCATTCCCTCTTATGAGTTTGTGTTCTTCTTTTTCCCTTTTCGGTTTTTATATTATTTTCCTTTCCATTTATGCTTGTTAATTCTTGCACCTCATCATCATCATCATCACCTCCCTATATTGTGTTTTTCTCTTTGCCCTCTATAAGTGAACCTTCACACTTACTTAACCACTTGGTTAAGTTCGTGTCCAGTGGGAATCTTCTTTGGGTTTGTCACCATAATTGCTAATTTAAAAAATCCTAAACAAAGTGCAACCCATAAAATGTGAAATCCTAAAATCAACTCACATCATGTGGTATTCGGAGCATGGTTATCTTGTGCTTAATTGCTTTTGAGTTGATTTCTGCCTTTGAATTCTAGCACAAAATATAAAGTGGTTAGTAGTTAAAACCTTCGTAGGTAATGGTTAGATACCAATTTAGAAACTGCTTTATAAATTTTTTTATTAATAATAGAAACTATTTTAGATACCAATTATATTTTAGTTTATAAAATAGTCTTTAATTTAGTCAATATAGTAAATAATTATTTTGATCTCTAAAATTAGTTTTTATTTTAATGATTTTCTTGTAGTGCTAGTAAGCATTTTAAAATTTAAGAAATACATACATAAAATACTCACTTTTATAAAAACGCCTTAATAAAACTACAAGAAAAGCACATATTTGCTACCAAAGATAAAAGTCTGTCAAAAGAGGGACACAAATAGCATCAACCAAACCCACGCTAGACAGACGAAAAACAACTAGTGTGGGCCAAACCCACTCTAAGTGGACACTAACAAAAATTTAAAAAGATTAAGATAAAATGCATTGCGTTGATCAAAAGAGGGACGTAACTAGCTTGGGCTGAGTCGACTCTAAGCAGACGCTAACAAAAATTAAAAAAATTAAAATAAAATGCATTTTGTTGGCCAAAAGAGGGATGCAAATAACGTCGACCAAACCCATGCAAGACAGACAAAAAACAATTAGCGTGGGTCAAGTCCACTCTAAGTGGACACTAACAAAAATAAAATTAAAATAAATTGCAGGCTTGTGCGATGCAAATAGTATTATTATTTTTTAATTATTTACGCTCAGTGGGGTAAATTATTTTTTTATTGGTATAATTACGTTATTGGTCCCTACATTCAGGGTCAATATTCAAATTAGTAGAGTTGCGTTTTAAAAAATTAATTTGGTCCATGTGTTTTTAAAAAGTACCCAAATTGGTCCTTTTTGTTAACTTCTCCCCAATGACGTCAAGTGTTACTGATGTGGCAGAGATGATTTTTTATGTGGACTGTGAATTAAGAGACACATGAGATTGAAATGAGAATGACACCATCAATCTCTGCCAAACCCCTCCATTCCCATCTCGCACAACACCCAATCTCATATGTCTTTGTTCTCTCTGCCACATCAGCAACACTTGACGTCGTTGGGGGGAAGTTAATAGAAAAGACCAATTTGGGTACTTTTTGAAAAACACAGGGACCAAATTGATTTTTTAAAAAATCACTGTACTAAATTGAATATTAACCATAAATGTATGGACCAATAAGGTAATTATACCTTTTTTATTTTAACATCTACATTGGCTAGGCCGATGCTAATTAAGTGTTATAGCTAAATCATCTTCACTTTTTCAACTTGTATGAGTTTCCTCCATTTCCCCCCATTTTGTCAAATCCCTAACTCTACCATACGTAATGCCTTCTTTTGCTCCGCAGTTTCATACGATTGGATTCGCCGCTGCTTCAACCAACCTTTTCCGTAGGTGTGTCGTTGTCTTACATTTTTCTCGTAGCTCCTTCATTGCTTACTGTGGTTTATTTTTTTTTGGTTCTTTAATTTATTTGGTAGATACTTGAGAATACTTCGGTTTTGTACACATATTTAAGCACCATTTGCATTAAGGTGAGTTTTAAGTGATTTTTTGATAGTTATTTGCGTTAAGGTTAGTTGTAGGTTAGGTATGTTGATGAGCTTTGTTGGGACTGTTACTTGATTAATTTATGTTGTGAATAATATTCATAAAAAACTAAAATAGGAAGCTGATGAGATATTGTAAGTGTTCCTAAGATTATAAACTGGGTTATCTGGCAGTGCATTGCTTCATATATGTTTAAATTGAGGATTTGAATATATTGTTGGTATGAGTTTAAAAATTACAGGTCAACTGTTGAAAATTTTGGTTTCTTACAAATTTAAATGTTTTTTTTTAAATAGTTTGGCTTTAAGCGTCAACCTAGCCCACACAATTTTATTTGTGTCATTTCAAATGTTGATACTAACGAAATTAGCTTCTAGGATTTAAGCGTGAGTTCTTGATTGGTGCATAAGTCAGGCTTAAGCATTTCTCTTTTACCGATGCTAAGTTAAGATTTTTTTTAATGTGATGTAATAATCAATAGAATGATTTTTTTAGCAAGTATTTCTTCCATCTCCATTATCTCATTTTATTTAAGTTCATCTCTTCTCTTCTAATTTTCTTCAATTCTATTCAATTTATTTATTCTCATCAATTACATTACATGAAGTTTTATAGTATAAGTTTTGTCGTTTTGCTGATAAAAAAAATAGTATAAGTTTTGTTCATTACATTATATGAAGTCTTGTTTTCATTAGAAAAAGTTTGAAAATATAAGATGTGTGCTTAATTGGAAATTAAATTATTTATGTTAATAATTATCTGTTTAAATCCAGACAGTTACATAATTTTAGAAATGCTTAAAAATAATTAAAAAAAATAAGATTATAAAATTTAAAAACTGTTTCCTAAACAGAGTGATAAATGTTTTCTGCAAATATTTGAAATGGAACCTGAGAATTTGAGTTAAACAGAAGTTAAAAGAGGAGGAGAAGAAAGTGAGTGATAAAAGAGTCCGATATAAATATTTATATGTCAGTTGGCAGCCAGAGTTCCCCCAAACACTTCAGTGCTGCATGCACTTGAGAATTGATTATCTGAAGACGCAAACAAATACAATGAAGTGATCAGAGGAACTCTAGGTGATAGCTGACTTTCCACATTTGCATGATTGCATGTTTTTGTGTTTCAACGACAACGAGACAGCAGAGAGATGAGTCCTACAATTTATAGGAAGAAAACTTGAATATTCCTTCACATGACCGTGTGGTTCTGCTCGAAGGAGGACCACTAGAGCTGAAAGTAACGATGTTGATCTGGCCATAGTTGAACCTGGTCAGTATCTAGGGTCAGATGAAAAATGGAGAATACTATAATGTGACGTGGGGAGCCGAAAGCTCTCAAACCCTCTCATGCATGAAATATTCCACAAGCCCATGCAGGTGTAAAAAAAGTTTAAAAGGGTTGTTTAATGCTCACTGAAGTGGTGGGAGTATCATGATAATGTGAACCATGAAATCTTATTTGAGTTATGTTCTTTATTTACTTATAAAATATAATACAATAATAATTGCCGCATTTTAACAAAAAAGAACCTTAAATATCACAAAAGACAGAAATTATAATACAAGAGTGTGTACCAATTTCCTCCCTAAAAAACCTTAAATAATTGTTTTTTTCATACAATGAGTACATAACTGATTTCATTCTTTGCTGATAAAAAAAAATAAAAAAAATAGTACTGATGTTCTTATTCAGTAACTTGTCATAATAAGATTTTAATTCAGGGTATTGAGTCAACAAGGAAATATAAGACCAAATTTCTTTGAGCTCAACTTGTGAAATTTGTTGTTGCTGCAAAATCTAGACAAAATCTAAATGGTCCATGGCATGGCATCAATTCTTGAAAGCAAGGAACGAAAGGGAGGGAATGGGGTCCAAAGGAGGATAAGGAAGAAAAAGAAAGAGAGAAGGAATGTTATGAAACCACAATCAAAAGTGGTACGAAAAATGCTTTTTGAAGCTTACAGTCAATCAAATACGTATTTGATGGATACTTGTCTCATTAGATAATATATTTTTATTTCAGTGCATTTTGAAATAGAGGATACCATCTTTGTAAATAGTTTTAAAATATACTTTTGAAATATTCATATATGTTTTCTGATAAATACTATACATGAAATTCAAAATTAGAATTATGCTAGGGAATGATATTTAAAATCAGAATTAAAAGTAATTACTTTGGTTATTTTAAAAATAAAATCGATGGTTTTGAGTTTAATATTAACAATTTGTTTTCTTAAACCCAAATCTTTCCCACCCTTCATTCCAATCATATTATGCAAGTTTTCAAACAGAATTATATGAAAGTTTACAAACAGAACTGTTATAGAAGTTGTGTAAAGAATGTATGCTACTTCATCATAACTTAACATGCATTATTTTTACTTCTCCATTATTCATATTTTTCCTAATAAAATGAAAACGAGCATCAATATTTCCTCTTATGATGAAACATGGGACTTAGTAGAGTTATCAAAATGATATAAACCCATAGATGTAAAATGGGTATAGAAGAAAAAGATGAATGTTTAATGAGAGATTGAAAGGTACAAGACACCTAGTTGTAAAAGGTTACAGAAAAGGACGAGAATTGATTATGATGAAATTTTTGCTCCAATTTCAAGAATGGAGACAATTCGACTTCTTTTGTCTTTTGTTGCACAACTTGATTGACCAATCTATCAAATGAATGTGAAATCCTCATTTTTAAATGGAGTCCTTGAAGAAGAAGTCTATGTAGAGAAACCATCTAGGTACATCAAATTTGGAAAGGAAAGGAAAGTGTTGAAGCTAAAAGCACTATATGGGTTAAAACAAGCGAACATGGAACACTCGATACTTACACCAAAAGGAATAAATTCTTACAATGTCCTTATGAGCATGCACTAAGAAAAGAAGAAGGTAGAGTCTACTTCTTATTTCTCTATATGTTGATGATCTCATTTTCATGAGGAGTAATGAGAGATAGTTGAAGATTTTAAAGATGCTATGACACAAGAGTTTGAAATAAAGAATTTAGGATTGATGAAGTATTTTCTTCACCTTGAGATTAGACAATGAGATTTTGGAATTTTTAGGTCACAAGAAGCATATGTGAAAGATATTCTGAAGAAAAGCAAGATGGAAGGTTGTAATTCGGTAACAATACCAATGGAACTCGGTACAAAACTCTCTAATTTTAAGGGAGGAGATTAAGTGAATGCAAGTGAATAACACAATTTTATTAAGGAGTATAATCTCACATGTACAAGACCGAACATTGTATATAATGTTGGTATAGTAAGTCAATATATGGAGCATCCAAGATGGTCACACACAAAAGCTATTAAAAGAATTCTTCGATACATTTGAGAAATAGAATTAATCACTCAGATTACTCTATTCAAAGACAAATGAATTTGAGTTGGTAGGATAATCTGATAGTGATTGGTGTGGAGATGTAGATGATAAAAAAAGTACAACCGAATATGTGTACATGGGGAATACAACATTCACATGGCTCTCAAAGAAGCAACCAATCGTAAATTTGTCAACATGTGAGGCGAAATATGTTACAACATCTTGGTGTGTAAATTTATTCAATACATTTGGACTAACTTCTTTCTTTTTTTGAAGTCTCAATTTTGTTTCAAGGTAAATGAAGATTTGGCTAAAAGAGATGTTATGTTTAAAATTGGGAAACCGTGGAGGGAATATAGATGCAAGCTTTGGAATGAATTTTATGACCCACTTATAAGCAGAAGTGACCTCATCAAGAATGTTCTAGCTGGATTAAACACGGAACAATGGGTTGTTTTTGTTGATTATCGTTTGAGACCTTCTACAGTGGTATTGTAAACTTTGTTTTTTTTTTATTGTTAATAAGCTTACTTTAAGTTTACTCAAACTGATTTCATTTTCACTTTGTGTAATAGAAATAAAGATATAAGGAAGAGACAAATTATTCTGCACACTGGTGGTGCTATGTCTTTGTCAAGAAGAAGAAATAATTTGGTATTTGTTTACTTATATTGTGCTCTCTATTTTAATATGTTATAATTTCTGCCACATTATACTTATATTATTAGTGTTGAACATATAGAAAATTGAGACTGGTAAGAATATTGGACGAGCTGAAATGTGGAAGATCACACATAAGAGGAAAAATGGCACATATGTGAATGATGAGGCACTGGAAATTGGGGTAAGTGTTTGGACTGCTTTGATGATGATGTATTGATCATGATGATATGTTGGATTGCTTGCATACATATCTTGATCATAACCCTGCATACATCAAATCTTCCTCCTGAGTAAGCATCCTGATTACATGCAAATGCTCATGCTGTTTGGAATCTATGTTGTAGTTGTAGTTGAGAGTTCAACCATTTGATAGATATTTCTGAATTGTGGGATCAGTTTTCCAGCAACCAAGTATAATCTCAACAACTCCTGAGTGATAAAATGGTTATGGGAACAATGTGATCACGTCACATATGACATTCTTTAGGACTTGATAAGTCTTAGGGTTTAAAGGGTTCAAATGACGTGTTCCTTGTTCTGAAATGCTTAATGAAAAGGGGTTTAGTGCTTGATTATGTTTACTATTGTCATAATATATTATAACAAATATATGTTGTTCTTTTGATTATTTCCAAATTTATTCAGGAAAAATTGATGAACTAATGTTGACAAATCCAAAGGGTGGTTCAGATATATCTTCAGAAGAACCAATTGATGTCATATTTGGTAAGGAGCATCCGGTTCGAGTTAGAGGGCTATCATATGGAGTTTGTCCCAATCTTGCTTAAAAAGGATCCACAACAAGGCTAAGTGGTATGAACTATGCTTCATCTAGTTCAATTACATCAAATGGGGAGGACAAGGTAACTCAAATGGAAACTGAACTTGCAACTATGAAAAATCAAATGAACACTTTGCTTGCATATATTGCTTCAAGAAAAGATGTTCCATAACATTTTGCTGATAGCTAATTTCGTTCATGTATCCATCAATGAGGTATTAATATATATATATATATATATATATATATATATATATTTATTGGTGTCTTTTATTTTATAATTATAAATATTCAAATTCATTAACTTAAAATTATTTATTTCAGGCATCAGATAATGGAAGTGGTGCTCCATCACCTAATCAAATAATAGGATCAAGTTCTGGAAGCAAAACTGATTAGGGATGTGTGTTTTAATTTTAAACTTGATTAGGGATGTATGAACTTTTGAACAATTATGTGTTTTAATTTTAAACTTGATTAGGGATGTATTATAAACTTTTTATGTGTTTTAATTTTCAGTTATGTATCAACTTTTGAACAATATTATTGTGCTTTAATTTTCAATGAAATGAATGGATGATATAACTTTATACATTATTTTATTTTATTATGAAAATATATTATGTTTAGGTTAATTGTACAAACCAAATTATAAAAAAATGGTGATTAAATTTTTTTTTATTCAGAACTAAAATTACGTAAGTTAAAAACGCCACATTATACCTTATATAATGATGTCAAAATCTTCTTCAATGAATTAAATTGCGACAGTTGTAACTGACACTAACATAAAAAAAACCGTCACTTTAAACATAATGTTAAAGTGACGGGTGTTGCGGCGGATAACGTAAAACGACCACATTAAATTTTGTGACGGTCAGTTTTATGACGGTTTGGGAAACCGCTACACACGTATATTGTAGTGGTTATAAACGTTAGTTTGTACGAAAATAACCGTCACTATGCACTTTTTTTTTTTGTAGTGTCATGAATGTTTAGGAAATGCTGGTTTTTATTTTGCAAGAAACAATGGGTAATAGAGTTGAAACATCTTACATTGCTCCATATTAATTATTTTTTTACTGATAAGAAAATAAATATGTTTCATAATTTTTTTATAACATTGAATAAATATTTTTCTCTCCTTAGTATAATACGATTGAAGGATATTTTTTTGTTTCATCAATCATTATTATTACTTCATTTTCTTCGGTTAGCATTAAATACAATGAACATATTTGCAAATCTCAATTTATTTAAAAATCAATTAAACAAGTAGTTTTTATAACTCTTTCCTACAATGTGCTTCTTATATATATACTTGTTCAACAGCAGTGATCTTCTTATTCCCAATAACGAGAGTGGTGACTAGAATTGCACGTTTAAAGCTGTGTTTTTAAACCCCGCCAGCTATAATCTGTTCTGGTTTCACTGTACATCACAACCCTGAAATCGCAATTGCAGCTTGTTTTTCAGAACCTCCATGCTGTAATTAGGAAATATATGTAATCAAAATGCATCGACATTTATGGCAATAAATTGAGACACTAAACAAAGGGCTAAATCAACACTTAAAGCTACAAAGAAATAATATCATTTTTTAAATAAATAGGTACCAAATGATAAACTTGTATTTGACCTCATTAAAGTTATAGTATGGTCATGGATCACAAATAAGTAATATGGCTTTTCTTTCTCCTCTCTTGATTGGTCTATTAACCTAATGATATATATCTAAAAAACCCTAATGATACATCTAAAGTTTCAAAACATGTATTGTAAATTGTTTATTTTTTGGCAAGAAATAAATAAGTATAGTAAAACGGGACACTTAAATGTTTCAACCCTCTTACAGATATGTCACAAAAAATTGAGATAGGTTCTTAATATTACAAAATTGTAACTTAATACCTATAATATACTACCTTTTTGACCTTCATATATTATTTTGCATCCACCAAACTTTTCATACCAAACAAATCCCAACCAAAATATTGACAGTTCGGCTGCTATTCAAATAAACATGTGGGCAGATGTTGTAGAGAAAAACCAATGTGGCAAGCAGATGTTTTGTATAATTGTTGGAACACTATAGTCTTAACTTCAGAAGATATTTGATGTCTTGTTTTTTTATAGGGTTGGAAGCCTCTTATACTCTTTTAATATAATTTTATCTAACTGAAAAAAAAACACATAAAGCGACAGTAATTAAGGTTTCAGGATCACTGTGACTATAGTTGTAGTTGTCTACAATTTCTCATACTATGGACGATGCAATTGTAACTATAGACCCTAATTTAAAATCTTGTTAGACATCTACAGTTTTCAAAACCATACTTCTTGCTACTGTAGCTCACATGGATAGCCGTTTCTAATTAGAAAAAGGCACGTCCAACCTCCAAACATTATCATGTAATACTCTTCATAAACAAACTTATTATCCCTGACCTAACTTCAGAAGTGGACTGAATAGGCCACAAACAATTAAATTGACACAAAGATAACACGACTTTCTTGGAAAATGTGCATAAATATAACAAAAAAATGTTTTAGCTGAATTTTTTTTAAAGAACTTTGGCTGCACACGATAATTATTAAGATCCATTTCCGTGAATGTATATATATATACTAATTAATGCAAGAAAACTCTCTTTCAGCTGAACTTGTTCAGCTCAACAAATTCTCATAAGGCTCTAACAGACAATGGTGGAACCAAAGAAAGCAGAATGCAGTGTATACAGAAAGAATACCTGTGTGGTCCTGGTGTAATATGTTGAGTTGAACATGGGATTGCCCTAAAAAAGTAATCAAATATGTAACAGCCGTGAAAAGAAATGAATTCAACTCATATTTTAGCTCTGTGTCAGTTGAACCCAAGAGTTCCCCCAAACACTTCATAGGCCTATAACGAGTACCAGTTTAGACTAGCAAGCCCATCATATAGATGAAGCGTTCAGAGGAACTCCGAGAGACAGCCAACAGAAAATCCCTGAAATGCTTTTCTACTACTTGTATTTGATGCATAAAGGCATAGCAATTGTTCTATTTATATCTGGTGGAGAATTTCACGTTCATTGTTAATCAAAATAAATGTAAATTTTATGTGGACATGGAGAATTCCACGTAGTGAAGGCATTTTATTTTACTCTGAACCTGGTCTGGATGTTTGCCAAGAAGGGGATATGGAGTCAGTGATAGAGTGGGCTCGTTGCTGCTAAAGTAATTCTAAAGTTAACATAACAGTAAGATCCTTGCCCTTTAAGTCATTTTCATATATAGTATGAACTTTAAGGCTAGGGCAAACATAATAAAGAGTTGTTTTTTAGCACATAAGAGATGATATGATGTATTCAGAAAAAAAAATTAGCATTCAATGAAAAGTCATGATAGATACGACTTTATATTATAAAAGTAAATGAACTTATATAGCTGGATAATTTTTTACTGGGTGTATAGACTATAAAACCTTGTCACATCCAATACAATTGTTTTGCCAATAAAAAATAAAATAAAATATTCGTTTGATGATGTATTGCTCAATCCGAACTTCTTTTCCATTATTCATAATTGATTAATGAAGTTTAATGATTCTTTAGTAAAAGTGCAATGCTCTAATCTTATCAAAATCATCCTTCAAATTCATTAGTAATTCTACAATAATCACTATATATATTGAATTCATATTTCATATATGTAATACAAATCTCATTTTTTAAATTTAGTTAAACTTAAACTTTATTTTTTAATACACCATTTTGTTTATAAAACATCTCTTAATAATTATTTTCTCCTAATTCAAAGAATTGTCATAATTGTTAACTTTGCACTCAACCAAAATAATATATTTAGCATATAATAGTAAAAATATATCGCTTGTAGAATTAACTTTTTGACAAAGTAAAATTGACAGAACTAAAAAAGTACTCCATTTAAAATTGTATGCCGAATTTTATTTTATTTGTTACTTTTTAAACAAACAAAACATGAAACAAATTTAATAAAGTGTTAAAACTCAAATATATATTTAAATATGGAGGTAAATACATTGAACATCTTTTTTCTTCTAAAATTAAAGTAATATATATTTTAATACTACTATATGGTTATATATTTAAGGGTGTTATAGGTACTCTCGTTCTATTATTACATATATTTTATTTAACATTTCTAATTATATAATTAATTTTCTATTAATAATAATTTGGGTATATTTTTTAATGCTTAATGTATTTAATTAAAATTGGTGTTGCTTTAATAATTTTATATAAAAGGTATATATTTAATGTAATACTACACTACAAGAAAACCATGAAATAGAAACCAATTTTTAGAGACCAAAATAATTAGTTGCAATAGTAACTAAATTAGAGATCATTTTAGAAACTAAAAAAATTTGATTTCTAAATTAGTTTATATTATTGTTAAATAGTTTCTAAATTACTATCTAATTAGCAATCAATGTTTTTGCTACCAAATTTAGAAACTAAATAATTGGTAGTTAAAACCTTGGTTGCTAATTAGATACCAATTTAGAAACTATTTAACAAAAATAGAAACTAATTTAGAAACCATTTTTTTTAGTTTCTAAAATAGTCTTTAATTTAGTTACTATTGCAACTAATTATTTTGATTTCTAAAAATTGGTTTCTATTTCATGATTTTCTTGTAATGCTAGTATAGAATAATACCATTTATCGCATTTGAAAAGTATCTCAACTCTTATACAAATATTTTAACTTATGTGCCTCTCCATCTAACTAAGAAAGGCATAACCACTTCAAACATCCCACAACATAGGATTGACATTGTCCAGTGCACACATACCCAACTCTAATCTAATGGGCCAGAAGTGCATGAATAGGCAATGTATAGAATAGAATAGAATAGAAAAACTGATCTAGTATGCAACATCCCTGCCAATGACTAGCCGTGTACTTGGCACTTGTATACCCAAGAGATTGATAGCTTCAACTCCTAAGGTCCCGGTTGCCAATCACTTGCAGTCCCTTCTTCAAGGCATCTGCAGCACCTATAACAAAGTAGATGAAGAGGATATACAGCACAGTGGCTCTCGTACATGCCACCAATAAACCCGCAGCAACACCAGCCATGCGCTATTTGTAGTCACCAAAGGACAAAAAATGGCATCTTGAGTGCATAGTTAGAGATGCACCTAGCAACTCCACCCTACCACCGAATAGAGATACACACATTCCCACCACTGCACCCCCTGGAATACTACTCAACCATTTTATTACAGCTGGTTTGCTCTAGACACCAATGTTGTTAAAATCGTAACTCGTAGACGGATCGGAGAGGAAAAAAAATTTGTAACTCGGGGATCGTAATTCGACTCGGAAGAGTTACTATCCGAGTTACTATACATAAGATAATTAAAAATAGACTCATAATTCATGAAATGGTCCAAATATATAACATAACTAAATGGTCCAAATACATAACATTATTAAAAGTAGATTCAACATAATGTTTAATACAGATAAACTATCCAATTAAATCATTCACACTAATCATAGGATAACCATCTTTGGTCCTCCAAAAGATCTTCATTTTCATTATCATCAATAGGAGGAACTTCCAAATCATCATCAATTGGAGGAACCTCCAAATCATTTGTTGCTCCTCTACTAGCATCATCTTCTCCAACTTCAAGTAATATGTCTTCATCTAAACCATATAATGTTTCATTTTCCTCCACAGTC
>Ga0123342_1006703_pt1 | contig 15779 bp, 15 predicted proteins | sample Turbeawhitnodule_FD_89960 | JGI IMG/M metagenome (GOLD analysis project Ga0123342, IMG submission 89960) | Root nodule microbial communities of legume samples collected from Mexico - Turtle bean Mexico white nodule | ecosystem: Host-associated > Plants > Roots > Nodule | place: Mexico: Nepantla... | reverse complement strand
TGGCTTTAGATGGGAAACAGTATTCGCAGAGTTGGTCTTCTGAATACTGTTGGGGTGGGGGAGGATCAACCTTTTCACTATCAGCTGGGAAGAAAAGTTTCCATTGACTTGTCAAAAAGAAGATATAGGGAATTCCTCGATGGGTTGCGGAGTGAGGAGTGGAACATGTGGTACGCTGTAGATGTTTCAAGTTGTAAACTCACTTTAAGGAAAGATGAAGGTGGCAAGGGTTTACTCATAAAAATCAACAGCATAATCCCAGGCATAACTGGAGATTTTTCAGTATACCGTTTTGATATGGATCTAACTGAATCAGATGCTCGGGTACAATCCACCTGGTCGATCGATATCAATGGAGCCGAGGCATCGTCAGCGTTTGATTATGGCAAGCAGATTCATGCAGGAGGCAGCGTTACGAACACACAGTTTATTTTGTGCGGGACTGGAGACATAGGGAGTTTTATTGTTTTGGAACAGAAGAAGAAGAAGGAGGAAGAAGAACGACCTTATGCAGTGACTCTGGCACACTATTTTTCTTCCAGTGGCCGTATTAATGATTATTCTAGAAATAAAATAGATGTTGGTCTTTCTGTAGTGGTAAAGATTCGAGCAATCAATGGGAGTTTGGATGTAACGGTGGAAGGCCCTGACAAACACCCTGCTTTTGGATTACGTTACTTGTTTCAGGAAGCTATGAGAACCAAGATTTGGAAGCCTACTTTGTGCCCACACTGTGCCAATATCCAGAAGCAAAGCAGCATGATGACTTCGCAGTCTGACAGTGATGACAGAGAGAGTGTTCCTGTGGCACGCCGTCATGGTGAAAACCAGATTAATTTAACAGCTGTTGCCAATAGTAATTACACTGAAAATAAAAATAATTATTATATTCCTTTGAAAGTGATGGTGGTAACTGATGTACCAAATTTGCTTAGTTTTAGTAAAGTAACGTAATTGGCACTATGGCATGAATAAGCCACCATCATGTGAAGAAAATAAGTCTAGAGGTGTTCTTGTTTTTGTTTTTCGTTTTTTAATTTTATTTACTTCACAGTAATTTATAGCTGTTTGTGTAATGTAGAACCAAAGATGTAATGTGGCTTTATATCCTACTACAGTGCTTATGCTTTTATGTTCTCTTTCTCGATAACAGATGTACCATTCTGTTTTACTCCTTTTTGGTTGCAGTTTTGATGTGTAGGTTTTGCTAGAAACTTTATTTTTTTTTATAGGGTTTGAATCACCTTTAAGTGTTTTCTTTAATTTAGTTCTTACTGGTAAAAAAAAGTTCATAGAACCTCATATCTATGAGTTTATAGTTAAATGGAAATTAGTGTAGAGAATACCAACGCTTCTTTCTCGTGATTTTCATAGTCTGCTTCGCAAGAGTTGGATATGCATTTAGACGAGTCTGTGGAAAAAAAAGGAATTAATAACAAGTGGAGAAGAGATAGATGAGAGTGGAGTAGAAAATATGATAGAGAATTAGGTGCCATGTAATTGAAATAATCTGAACAAGAATAACACTGGGCATATGATAGAGAATTATATTATATAATTGATATGTGAGAATAAAAGATTGATTTGGTAGTAAAATATAGAAGAATAAAGTAAGAGAAAAGAAAAGCAACGTAGAAGTGAACACAGACAAAATAAAGTTTAGCAAAGTGGAAATTACTATAGCTATTTTACATGGAAAAAAACATTCCCTAAATATTTTGCAAATCCACACACACTTGCACACAATTGAATTGATTTCCTAAAATACCCTCCCCATCTTTTCCTAATCCATGCCACAGAACAGCAAGTAAATGCTCCAAAGATGGTCTCAAAACCCAAAAGCCAATCAGAATTGTCATGACCAAAAAGAATCATAACTAGATGTTCCCAATCACATACAAGCAAGTATGACCAACACTGGTTGCATTGCATTGCATATACTAAAGTGGCCAAATTCCCCAGACAAGCACACTATAAAAAATACCCATTAACAACCACAGCAATATGAACGTGGTATAAGGCAAAAGAATCCAACATTAGCACATTTGAGGAGTATAGTTAGAAGGGAGAGTGAACTAAAAAAAGATGGTGAATATAGGGAATGAGGCATATTTATCTATTAGCTGTAGCATTTACATAGTTATTGTTTTGTGCAGAAATATTGAAGTGATCTACAAAATGGTTTTGAAACTGTAACAGGTTCATAAAAAAACAAACACCAGTTGTGAGCCGCACTGAGAAAAGAATTGAATTAGTGGAAGAATGAAGAATCAAAGAGGTTGAAGATTGGAGAATATTTAACAGTGAAAGGTAATGCATGATAGAGAATTAGATGCCACAGTGATTGTGATGGAATGAATGAATGTGCGTAAGAATAACGCTTACTAGGGCAAAGATTATAGTGTAATGTAATATCTGCATCTCTCTATATATAACATTGGCATGTGAACATCCTTCCATTCAAGTCTCAACCCTTAAACTACTAATCCATTCCATTCCTTCTCCTATAAAATAACAAGATGGGAAACAGTCTTGGTGTTGTTCTCGATAACTATATTGGAATTGCTCCAGTTCCTTGCCATCTACAGCTGGGAGCAACCACTTCCATCGACTTGTCCAGAGATCTGAGTGAGAAAGACGATGCGGAAGTGGTGAAGGAGACATTTAAGGTGGTATACACAGTAGATAAGGCAACTTGTGAGGTATCCTTCACAAGATATGGTGTTGATCAACATAGCAATGCCAAAGAAATAAAATTTTGCGTCCAAGACAGTATATCTAAGTTCTATTCGGCGTATTCTATGGGAATTGGGACCAAAATTTGGATTGGCAGATCCAGATTGTTGTTACCTAATTTGAATATATCGACAAAGTTAAACACGAGTTTTGATGCATGGGGTGGTGTTGTGGATACAGAAGTTCAGTTGTATGGGAGTGGAGGCAGATGCGGTCTTCTTGTTGTGGAGTCAAAGAAAAAGAGAAGGGAGGAAGAGATCGAGGAGGTGACTGTGGCACACTACTTTGTTAAGAGTAGCGGATCAAGTTTTGACATATCAACTAGAACAGATATTGGCCTTTCTCTGGTGGCAAAATGTGGAACAGATATTGGGCTTTCTGTGGTGGCAAAGTGTAGAGTATCCAATGGAAAACTTGAATCAACATTGGAGGGCCCTGAGCAGCATCCTGTGTCTGCATTACTTTATATGTTTGATGAAGTCTATAGAACTCGGTTTTGGAAGGCTAGCATGTGCCCTCATTGCCATAATAAACGGAGGGGTAAAGTGTTTTGGCAGTCTGACAGTGAAGACAGTGATAGTGTTTCCATACCAGGACCTCGTGCCACCCCCAAAAATGCAAGAGGGGTCTCCAATTGTGGAAGGTTTCAGGGAAACGGTAATGGTAATATTTTTGAAAACAATGTCTTCATTTCCAAAAAAAAAACGATGACAGTAATTCAACTCAAGACAAGCCAATCTTGGAAGAACCCAATTGTAACCTACCACTGCTTGCACTTTATGTTTTCTTTCTCAATAATAAATTTTGTTGTTGTGTCTATATCTTGTTTCCTTATGTAATTATCGTTATATATCTCACATGTGGCTAAACATGACTATATACAAAGTATCCACTATTAATAAAGTTTTGTTTTATCTTAAAAGAAAAATAGCTTTGTCTTTTTTAACTTGCACTTAATTACTGCTTTTGAATTTTTGTTATTTTCTCAGGAAAAATATATTCATAAATAAAGGAGTCACTACCATGAGCATGAGAAAAATTACTTTGTTCAGCAAAAAGTTCATTGATTATTTTTTAATTGAATAATAGTTTATTGTAATATAAGTATTTTATCTGGTTCTGCAGAAATATATCATCAATGTTTTAAACTATTGAGATCAATGAAACAAGCATATGAAATAGAGAAAAAGAAAAGATGAAGTTAAAGAATGGAAGAAATTAAAAAAGAGCAACGTAATGAATGTAGAAGTTGCACATCGTAGTGCGATAGAAACACAGGGCACAGGTATTCTCTTGGGTTCTTAATTTGTTACTTTTAGATGGGAAACAGTATTGCATAGTTAAAGGAATATTTATGAATCTTTATGCAGCAAGCGTAGTACTGTTATGGAGAGGTGTTGTGGAGGAAGGAAGATGAAGGAAGATTGAGTAAGTGAGTGTGCTGGAGTGAGGTGTATGGAAGACTTGGCTCTGCAGTCTATGAGATGATGTTGGCAAATCCATTTTTTGTGCTGATAAAAAAATTTAGGAAATTGTTCTTAAACCAACGTCTCGATGTATTCAACTGTTAAGAGAAATCAAACAGATAAAAAGAAACAATAAAGTTAAAGAATCAAAGAAAGTAAGAATGAGCAACATAATGAGTGAAGAAGATAAACATGAAAGTGCGATAGAAACACATGATAGGGAATTAGATGCTGTGAAATTGAATTATTGTGCGGAAGAACAACGCTTGGTTTGCATATAAGGTGGAAAGATTCTATACTCTACACACTAAAGAGTTCATAAATATCCCCATTAACATCCCAAACAAGCTTAGTAGAGAAAACCTACCTCAGTACTCACATTCATTAACTGGGAACTCACTTCCTCACACTCTATCCCATACACTAACCCTACATATTTCTATACCATCATCTCTCCAACTTCATCCCACAGATATACTCCATTAATTTCGTTCTTAATTTGTTGCCTTTAGATGGGAAACAGTATTCGCACAGTTGGTCTTCTCAATGCTGTTGGGGCGGGGGAGGATCATCCTTTTCATTATCATCTGGAAAGCAAAGTTTCCATTGACTTGTCAGAAAGAAGAGATAGGGAAATCCTCAAAAAGAGGAGTGTGGAGTAGACCATTGATAAGTGCCAATGTGTAGTTTTTATGATTGAGAAAATTGAACACTTTAGAACTTAATTGTTGCTTAATGTAAGAAAATTACCCTAATTTGAGAATTATTGAATCTGATTATATATTTTGAACCAAGAAGCAAATGAAAAAAATTAATCTCAATTTGTATGTAAATTGCAGATGAATATGAAACATTGAAAGAAAGAAAACAAAAACTTAATTGGATGAAGATTTAGCTCAAGCTAGAATATTTAGCTCAAGCTAAATCTGTCCAGAGTTGATTAAAGGTGCAGTATTAATCTAGCCCAGGCTAGAATTGCTAGCTCAAGCTAAAACTGTCCAGAGTTGATTAAAGGTGCAGTACTATTCTAACCCAGGCTAGAATTGCTAGCTCAAGCTAAAAATGCATTGAAAGATCTAGCTTAAGCTAAACTGGCTAGCTTGAGCTAAAGTTCATTATATAAATTTGAAACACAACTCAAAAGGAAGTGGTGGAAAAAGATTTGATTTTTATAGAGAGAGGTTAGTGAGAGAAGAGGAAGAGAACTCTATTCTAAGAGAAGAATCTGCTCAGACCAGCCCTTCTTATGCAAATCAGATCAAGAATGAAGATTGAAGGAGCTATCATGAGTGGCTAAGTGCTTTCTAACTTGGGATTGAATGTAATCTACTTTGATAAAATGTATTATTGGTGATATATATAATATTTTCTTTTCTACTTGTTCTTGGTATTTTAGTTTCATGCTTATTGCTTGATTCTATCTGATCAATGGAAAACTTGAATCAACATTGCAGGGCCCTGAGCAGCATCCTGTCTCTGCATTACTTTATATGTTTGATGAAGTCTATAGAACTGGGATTTGGAAGCCTACCATGTGCCCTCATTGCGATCATAAATGGAAGGGTAAAGTGTTTTGGCAGTCTGACAGTGAAGACAGTGACAGTATTTCCATACCAGTACCTCGTGCCAGCCCTAAAAATGCAAGAGGGGTCTCCAATGGTGGAAGGTTCCAAGGAAACGGTAATGGTAGTATTTATGAAAATAATGTTATGATTTTCAGAAAAAGGCGTTGACAAGACAATTTTGGAAGAAGAAAATAAACTTTTTGTTTAGCCAGTGGTTGTGTATATTATGCAGAACCCAATTGTAACCTACCACTGCTTGCACTTTCTGTTTCCTTTCTCAATAATAAATTTTGTTCTTGTGTCTATATCTTCTTTTCTTATGTGATTATCTTTTATCTCACATGTGGCTAAACATGACTATATACAAAGTATCCACTATTAATAAAGTTTTGTTTTGCCTCTTAAAAAAAAACAAATAGCATATGTTGCAATTTCAATATCGTTTGTTTGTAAGTTTTTTATTATATGTTTTTAAACAAACACCCCTACACAAGATATAGAAGAATACACACAAGGTGGAAGAATAAAATTTCAAACAAGTTGAAGAATCAAGAACCAAACGGTATAAAGGCAAGTGTAATTAGAATATATGAAGCTCTTACACACACATTAGTATTAATATTAGAGGTTTGGGAGGGAGCATAAAACGTAAATATATTAAAGAGTTAATATGGAAAGAGCAAGTTGGTCTTTTGTATGCATACATGAAACTAAATGTGAAAACATAGATGAAGAGGTATATGTATGCAGTAATGGGGAAGTAATGAAATAAAATGGATAGAAAATGGGACACATCAAAGGGCAGGGGGAATTATAGCTATGGGAGAATTATAACACGATTTATCCATTTTTATTAAAAGAATATTTATTTTAATAAATCTAAAATAAAATTGTACATTTACATAAAAAAAAACTAATCCACTTATAACCCAGTGTTTGCACTTTGCACTTTTTTTTTTCTCAATAATAAATTTTGGTTTTGTGTTTGTGTACTTTTTTTTAAGTGATGATTATCTTTATCTCACAAGTGACTAAACATTTTTTTTTATCAACAAATAGTGGGAGGTTCATGTATGCATAATAGGTTCTGATCTGTTTCTGCATAATTATGCAGCTCAGGCCCCTTTAAAAAGGCTGGATTCTGAAACTTTATGCAGCAAGCGTAGTACTCTTATGGAATCAGAGTTGTTTTAACTTTTTGAAAACCAAATATAGCTCTGTTGTGCTTTCTGTTCCTTCCTTTTGAGCAGTGTGATTGACTATGTTTGGGCAGAACAGATCTTTGTGGTCTGCATCAAAGCCTAGCAAAAGGAAAACGGATGCTGCAGAATTTTCGTAAGGGTGATGTAGGCTGGAATCATGGTTTTGGGGTCTTTGTAAAGGCAGAGGTTATGCAGATTTGTGGTTAACTAGGAGGGCGCTGAGAAAGATGCTGGGAATGTTGATAGGTTGTGTAGAAGCGGTTTTATTAAGCCGAAAAGGGTTTTGGGTTACGAAGTTATTAACATGAAAAAGAAGGTTTAAAAGAAGGATGTTCTTGGAATGGGTATACCAAGTGATGAAAGAAACTAAGTTGCAATGTAGATCAGGCATTACAAGCTGGTTTTTTGCAGCAGCAAGCAGAACAAAGGTAAAAGCTTATGTAGAGCAGATTATTGTGCCTTATGTGGGGGAGGGCTTCCTTTGTTAGTTGAATCAAAGATGCATCCCCCAATGAAAATGAAAAGGGAAACATAATATGACATTGCAAACCTCTTTTGGGTGTTTTTGCAGTGTTGTTTAGTTCAATTAGTTTTTTTCATGCATACTTTAACCCTTTCTATGTTACATTTCTTCAGTAATTTAGGTCTGTTATCACAAGTGTGCCAAGCTCTATTTGCAAAGGTTTTTGTTCATTCCTAGTGGTATAAGGTTTTCATTGTAATACCCTTTGAGATAGTTATACCTTGGGTTTTTTTATAAAAGTTGAAATATCATTAGAATACTCTAATTTAAATTTATTAATTTTTTTGGTGCTGATAAAAAAATTTAGGAATTTGTTCTTAAACCAACGTCCCGATGCTTTAAACTGTTAAGAGAAATCAAACAAGCATATGAAACAGATAAAAAGAAACAATAAAGTTAAAGAATCTAACTAAGTAAAAATGAGCAACATAATGAGTGAAGAAGATAAAGATGAAAGTGCGATAGAAACACAGGATAGGGAATAGGATGCTGTGAAATTGAATTATTGTGCGGAAGAACAAAGCTTGCTTTGCATATAATTAAGGTGGAAAGATTCTGTACTATACACACTAAAGAGTTAATAAATATCCCCATTAACATCCCAACCAAGCATAGCAGAGAAAACCTACATCAGTACCCACATTCATTAACTGGGAACTCACTTCCCCATACTCTATCCCATACACTATCCCTACATATTTGCATACTATATCATCTCTTCAAGCAAGCTTCTCATTCTTTGACTGTGTTTAGAACCCTATGTATTCCATTTAATGTCTTTTTAAGAGTTGATTCTTGATCTTTTGTTGTATAAGGAAAGGTAGTATATCCTTTTTCACTTTGTATGACAGTTGGATCACCCTTCACCGATTTAATTTAATTGTTTCTTGCTGATAAAAAAAAAAACTATCATCTCTTCAAGCTCATCATCCCACAGGTATTCTCCATTCCATTCTTAATTTGTTGCCTTTAGATGGGAAACAGTATTCGCAGAGTTGGTCTTCTCAGTACTGTTGGGGTGGGTGGGGATCAACCTTTTTATTATCAACTGGGAAGAAAAGTTTCCATCTACTTGTCAGAAAGAAGAGTTTTGGAAACCTCCAACAAGAAGAGTGAGGAGTGGACCATGTTGTACACTGTAGATGTTTCAACTTGTGAACTCACTTTAACAAAAGAAGATGGTGGCAAGGGTTTACGCATAAAAATCCACAGCGTAATACGAGGCAAAACTGGAGATTTTGTACTATACTGTTTGGATTTGAATGTAACTGAATCAGATGGTCGGGTATATCCAGCCATGACGACCGATGTCATTGAAAAAAATCCACGATCATCAATGACTGAATATAGCAGGCACATTCATGCAGGAGGCAGCGTTACGGTGACATACTTTCATTTAGCCGGGACTGGAGACAGACGGAGTTTTACTGTTTTGGAACATAAGAAGAAGAACGAGAAAGAACAAGCTCATGCAGTGACTCTGGCACACTATTTTGTTTCCAGTGACTATATGAATGATTATTCTAGAAATAAAATAGATGTTGGTCTTTCTGTAGTGGTAAAGATTCGAGCAACCAATGGCAAGTTGGATGTAACGGTGGAGGGGCCTGAGCAACACCCTGCTATTGGATTACGTTACTTGTTTGAGGAAGCCATGAGAACCAAGATTTGGAAGCCTACTTTGTGCCCACACTGTGACAATATCCAGAAGCAACGCAGCATGATGACTTGGCAGTCTGACAGTGATGACAGCGAGAGTGTTCCTATGGCACGGCGTCATGGTGGCAGCCGGAATAATTTAAGAATGGTTGACAATGGTGGAAGGTTCAATGGCAATGGTAATGGTAATTACACTGAAAGTATACATTTGCATTTTTGAAAGTGATGGTGGTAACTGATGTACCAAATTTGGTTATTCTTAGTATGAAGTAACGTAATTGCATATATATATATATATATGTAGTGGCAGTATGGCAATGAATAAGCCACCATCATGTAAAGAAAATAAACCTAGAGGTGTTCTTGTTTTTGTTTTTCGTTTTAATTTTATTTACTTCGTAGTAATTTAAATTTATAGCTGTTTGTGTAATGAAGAACCAAAGATGTAATGTGGCTTTATTTCCTACTACAGTGCTTATGCTTTTATGTTCTCTTTCTCATAATAGATTTTCAGTCCATCATATTAAGTGAAAAGAGCATGTAAGCAAGCAAGTTATATCCCTCATTATGGCCTTGCAGTGTTCTAGACCGAGTATGATTGGAGGCTCTACGAATCTATGGCAGTGGAATGCAGTAACATGTGTTGAGTTATCTTTCAAAGCATATCACTAGAAGAAAATATTTCATGTTTTCTACTCAAAAGTTTAAGTGATTTCAGAATATGGTTCTAAAACTCTATCGTAAGTTATAATGTTCTTAAAGAAAATAATCACACCCCCCAGCAGATATAAAAGCTAGACATGAACAAGTGGAAAAATATCAAATCAAATAAGTGGAAAGAATAACAAATGATTTCAATTGCACTAGAGAGAAAAGTAGTTTGGAAAATATGAAATAGAACCAGATGCTGAGTCATTAAAATAACCTACCCAAGAATAATGCTTCCATTTCAGTCAAAGTTCAAAGATTATTTTTGTTTTTCTTTTATAGATAAAAATAATAAAATATTGTAAACGAATAAGTTTTTTAGGTTGCTGTAATCCCTTTATACAGTGAAAACTATTTACATAAGATATATATGACTTATTTTAAAATTAAGACATTTAGGAAATTGGATTTAAACCTCTATCTCAGAAGCAAACACGCATGCTAAATACCATTATATTAATATTGAAGGTGTTGCGTTCTCAACTTAAAATTGAGTTAAAATGAAAGTATTTTTTATAAGAAAGGAGATATATCTTAATATGGTGCAAGAAGTATCATACTTTCAAGTGCAAATAATATATGGCAAAATTAATGTTATTAAGCCATACAACACTGCATCATATGTAACAATACAAACCAGAAAAAACACCAAAACCAGCATCTGAAAATTCTTTCCTGCATAATTCAGCAGACCTACTGAATGCACAACCTTTCCTCTGCATATTTGCTCATTTTCATCCACCACGACCTCCTTTGGATCTTGTAGTTGTTCGTTCTCTACATAGTAGCATCCCAAGATTGTTCATTCATTGATTCATTGAAAGTAACAAGACCAGTCTCTGAGATGACTTAACGTGATTTGAGCACTAAACGCATACTTGGCCTTAATGGAACTGGACAGCAATACATTATTACTAGTATGAAAAAACAAAGATAGGAGAAGAAACCTCAACTAAAATTACTCATCGACACAAAGATAGTGAATACTAACAATAAAAAAAAGGTAATATGCATGCTAGATGAAATTATGTAGATGAATAAACAAGTGAAATAATAGATAAAAAAGGAGCACCAGAACAAATGAAGAAGACATTAAAAGTGTGATAGAAAAGGATAGAGAATTAGATGCTATGAAAATTAAATAATCTGCTGAAGAATAACGCTTCCTTTGCCGGTAATATGCAAGATTCTATGTCTTTTCATTGTGTTAATAAATCTCCCTTCCTATGAACATCTTGAGCATGCAGAGCTAAGAAAAGCTAGCATGTGGGTGCTGAATTCCTAACCACACAGCACCCTTCAACGTTCCATTCCAAGTCTCTAGGTACTATCACATCTTTACATTGGTGCTTGCTTGTGTGTATATATTGCCATGGGTAACATTCTACGCAGCGGTGGTCTTCTCAGCGATGGTGGGACTGGGTATGATCCTTACCATGTTCAGCTGGGAAAACATGCTGCCATTTCTTTGTCAGAAAAACAGGTTACCATGCAACAAAATGGAGGACTAATGGAGAAGTGGAACATCACATACGAAGTAGGAGTTTCAGTCTGTGCACTAGAACTAACAAGAAATCTCAACAGTTGTGGTGATGTCAACGGTTTGCTCTTACAGCTCTGCAGCGAGACACCCAAACGCAGTGGAGCTCCTTCAGAGTTCAATTTCTATTTAGACGTGAAAAAAGTATATGGAGACGATTTTCAGGTATATCCACGCTGGTTCCCCGTCTGTGGCGTTCATGCAACAACATCGTTCAATCAAAACAAGAAGACTAACAAATCGGGCAGTGTTACGGACATCGACATGTACTTGTATGGTGAGGGACACAAAGGGGGTCTTATTGTTCTCGAAAGGAAGAAAAAGAGTGGCCATCAACTACCTTATGAATTGACTCTGGCGCATTATCATGCTACTGGTTCAGGCATTAATGATTACAGTAAGATTAAACCGGATTTTGGTCTTTCTATGATCGCAAAGATTCGATCAATCGGTAACAAATTTGACCATAATGGTGGATGGTCCTGAGCAACACCCTTCTTCTGCATTACTGTACATGTTCGATGAAGTCAGTAGAAAGGGATACTGGTATCGTAAAATGTGCCCTCACTGCGCTAAATTTGGAGCCCTGTGGCAGTCTGAGAGTGAAGAGACTGATAATACTCCCAAAGGAATATCTAATGGTGGCAGCGGGAAAAATGCAAGAGTTATTTCCAATGGTGGTAAGTTTGGGGGTGATGGTAATGGTAATTTCTATGAGAAAAATACTTTTAATTATATTTATCAGCATCAACAGCCTGACAGCAACTATCTTGGTGGTGGAAGATCATGGGAGCTGTAGTTTCTGCACTCAATAATATACCAGCTTGTATCATTAATAACCTAACATGTACAAGGTGTGTTGAGGTATGTGTTGTGTAACCCACTAGAGTGCTGCTTGCTTGTACTTTTAATAATAAATTAAAAGAGGATCTCTATGCATTTTAGCACTTGTGTACAGATACTCCTAGCTCGTTGAATTATCCACAGCCAAGTACATATTAAAAAATCAAGAAATACTCTCATAAATTTTTTAACATTATTATCATAATTATTGTAAGGTAATACTAAGATTAAATTGGTAAATCGGATTCAATAATAAAAGCTCATGTTGATACTATACTATACATAAGAAAATTTTTGCACTACCATAATGAGATCTTCCCAACCCATCCAAAAAACACTTTATTTTAGTAAAAATAATCTATTAGTTATGGAGAGAATTAAACTTAATCCAACAAAAAAAGTTCAAACAACTGCCTCAATATACACGAGTTTATCAGTTAAATGGAAATTGACACAGACAATACGAACGCTTGTTTCTTGGAGATTTTCATAGCATGCTTTGCAAAATTTGGATATGATTTGGAAGAATCAATGGAAAATAATGGAATTAACAAGTGGAGTAGAACATTGATTTAACTGGTTCCTGGACACAACCAAGGAAAAGATACTAAAGGACATTGAGTTACTTGATATCCAAGACGCAAGGTGTGATCTGTCAATGGGGAAAGTTCAAAAGGATGGACCTCATTAGTCAACTGAGGATGACAAACAAAAAGTTAGATTCCTTGCTCAAGCAAAAGGCAAGAGTTAACTGGTTTAGGCATGAGTTAACTGGTTTAGGCATGGAGATTCAAACTCATAATACTACCACTCTATAATTAGATGGAGAAGACTAAGGAATGCAATCAAAGGAGTCGATGTGGGGGCCAATGGAGTGAAGATCCTGACGTAGTGCGAAGGGAAGTGAAAAATTTGTTTGAGGATAGATTTAAGGCGACGCAAGACCTTGGGGTTAGACTTGGCAATGTTGATTTCAAGTCTTTGTCCTCAGAGGACAGCTTAAGCCTGATATCCACTTTTTCTATGGATGAAGTAAGAAAGTGGTGTGGCAGTGTGATGGATCAAAAAGTCCTGGGCCAGATGGGTTCAATTTTCACTTCATCAAGACTAGTTGGGATTTTCTCAAACATGATGTTGTAACTGCTATGCAGGTGTTCCATGATTTGGGTGCTATACCTACAGGTTGTAATGCTTCATTTATTGCTCTCGTGCCTAAAGTGCGTGACCCATTACAACTTGACCAAAATAGGCCAATCTCTCTTGTGGGAGCTATCTACAAGATTATCGCGAAGGTTCTCTCATGCAGAATCAAGAAGGTTCTACCCTCAGTTATTGATGAAAATCAATCGGCGTTCCTAAAAGATAAAGGGTTGCTTGACAGTGTTCTGGTGGCCAATGAGGTGGTAGAAGAACTTAAAAGGGGTAAGATGAGCGAATTATGCTTCAAAGTTGATTATGAGAAGGCGTATGACTTGGTCAGATGAGATTTCTTATTTGATATTGTGCTAAGTCTGGGATTTTCGAGAAAATGGATTATGTGGATAAGAGGGTTCTTGGAATCTGCTCAGTCTCTGTCTTGGTTAACGGTAGCCCTATGGTGGAATTCAAACCCACGCGTAGATTGAGGTAGGGAGACCCTCTAGCTCCTTTCCTTTTCAATATTGTAGCTGAAGGTTTGGCGGGCTTGTGAGACAAGATCAAAAGAGCAACCTGCTTCAAGGTGTGAAGGTTGGAAGGCATAATGTAGAGGTGTGCATGCTACAATTTGCTGATGATACTCTATTTCTGTGTGAAGATGATTATGGTAATGTTATTGTTATAAAAGCTATCCTGAGGTGTTATGAGTTGGCTTCTGGGTTGAAAATAAAATTCCGCAAATCAAATATGGTAGACATCAATGTTGAAAGGAACTCCTTTGCCTTTTTCGCAATGACTTTTGAACTGCACTCAAATGACGATACCTTTTATGTATTTGGGGATGGAAGTAGGAGGTAATCCTAGAAAGAAACAATTATGGGAGCCCGTTATGAATAAAATTAGTAATAGACTCAGTTCTTGGAAGGGGAGATTTTTGTCTTTGGCAGGAAGAATTTGTCTACTAAAGTTGGTTTTCACTCCAGTGCCACTCTTCTACTTGTCCTTCTCTAAAGCCCCAGAATCGGTATGTAAAAACATCATTAGTATGCAAAGGAAATTTCTCTGGGGTTGGGGGAAGGATACTAAGCCCATTTCATGGGTGAGTTGGGAGAAAGCATGCCAACCTAAGGAAGAGGGAGGATTGAGAATTAAAGATATCAGAATACTCAATGTTGCTCTATTGGCCAAATGGAAATGGAGGTTCTTAATTGAAGATAGGGGGAGGTGGAGAGAGATATTAGTATCTAAATATGGAAAGGAATCAAGGAGTAACCAAATACCTTTGAAACATCAATCTTGATGGTGGAGAGACGTAATCAAAGTAAGTGGTGAGGAAGAAGGAACAGGTTGGGTCCAAGAAGCAGTAGGATGGAAAATGGGAGTTGGGGACAAAGCTAGTTTTTGGGAAGAAAACTGGGCAGGCAAATATAACCTTAAATCTGTGTTTCCACGATTGTAGTCCTTATCTCTAGATAAGGGGAAAAAGGTGGGAGAGGTAGGTGGGTGGTCAGAAGCAGTGCGACATTGGAGGTTAAGATGGAGGCATGATATGTTTGAGTGGGAACACAACCAAGAATAAGATCTACAGAGGCGCCTTCCTAGGATCATCTTGATTAGAGAGGCAAAGGACGTACAGGTATGGGAACATGATGTGTCAAATTCGTTCTTTGTAAAATCAGCTTATGAGTGTCTTGCTAGTCACACCCGGCGACAGAGACTGAATGCTTTAAGCAACTTTGGAAAATTAAAACACAACACAATGTAATGCTTACTGCTTGGAGGGTTCTATTGGACAAAATTCCAAAAAAGAATGTGCTTGTTCAGGAGATGAGTGTTATTAAGTTCATACACTTGTCTATGCGCTAAAATGCGGGAAAATCATCTCAACATCTGTTTGTTGAAAGTCTTATTGCTCAACAAGTCTGGTATCTTTGTTACAGGTGGATTGACATTTTGTTTGTCCAACATCAGCATGTAAAGTGTCACTTTCAGAATTTTCTTATTATAGATGAGTTCTAAACAAAACCTGATTTGGAAAGGCCTATGGGCAACTGTTGTGAGGAGTATCTCGGATCGAAGAACTCCACTGAGTTTGGGACAAAACGCGAATAATTTCAGTTCAAACGGATGAGTATTCACCCACGAAAAAAATCAAACAGTTTCGCACACAAACGAACCTTCCTTTCAGCCCTGGAAGTGATGAATAAAAAATTTATTGCCAATCTTGTCGGACGAATCTGGGGCTCAAATCTCAGCCAAAAATCAACAGACACAGTCACGAACGTCTGGTAAAAATTTCAGACCAAAATACCCAAGGAGTAAGGCGAAGCAAGTCCCAAACCGAGAGTAAACAAAACTGGTTTTCCGAAAACAAAACATTTTGGCTTTTCTTCACCCTAT
>Ga0123342_1006702_pt1 | contig 15780 bp, 6 predicted proteins | sample Turbeawhitnodule_FD_89960 | JGI IMG/M metagenome (GOLD analysis project Ga0123342, IMG submission 89960) | Root nodule microbial communities of legume samples collected from Mexico - Turtle bean Mexico white nodule | ecosystem: Host-associated > Plants > Roots > Nodule | place: Mexico: Nepantla... | reverse complement strand
TCACTGCCCGGGCTGAAAGGAAGGTTTGTTTGTGTGTGAAACTGTTTGATTTTTTTCCTGGGTGAATACTCATCCGTTTGACCCGAAATCTGTCGAGTTTTGTCCCAAATTCAGTGGATATTCTTACGCGGAATTTCAGGAAAAAACCATTTCGGGAGAATTTTTCAGAAATTACGTGCAAACCAAGGCTATCCTCCAACAAAACTTGTGAAATTTCGCCCTACTTTCTGCAGTTTTTTTTCCGGGTCCGTATTGCGCTGAAAAGATTCACACAAGTACTTTCGTACGTTGTTTGCACCCAGGTAAGGAGGCACGTCCATAAACAAATCACAGAAAGAAGATACGGGGAAGAAAAGCCAGGACGTTTTGTTTTCGGAAAACCGATTTTGTTCACTCTCGGTCTGGGACTTACTGCGCCTTACTCCTTGGGTATTTTGGTCTTAAATTTTTACCAGACATTCGTCATTGTGCCTAATGAGTTTTGGCTGAGATTTGAGCCCCAGACTCGTCCCACAGGATTCGCAATAAATTTTTTATTCATCACTGCCCGGGCTGAAAGGAAGGTTCGTTTGTGTGTGACACTGTTTGATTTTTTTCCTTCGTGAATACTCGTCCGTTTGACCTGAAATCTGTCGCGTTTTGTCCCAAATTCAGTGGAGATTCTTACGCGGAATGTCAGGAAAAAACCATTTCGGGAGAATTTTTCAGAAATTTCGTGCAATCCAAGGCTATATCCTCTAGGAAATTTCAGAAAGTATGGTGAAATTTCACAAGTTTTGGTAGAGGATAACCTTGGTTTGCACAAAATTTCTGAAAAAATCTCCCGAAATAGTTTTTTCCTGAAATTGCCCGTAAGAATATCGACTGTATTTGGGACAAAACGAAACAAATTTCAGGTCAAACAGATGAGTATTCGCCTAGGAAAAAAATCAAACAGTTTCGCACACAAACGAACCTTCCTTCCAGCCCTGGCAATGATGAACAAAAAATTTATTGCAAATCTTGTAGGATAAATTTGGTGCTCAAATCTCAGCCAAAACTCAAAAGACACAATGAAGAATGTCTGGTAAAAATATCAGATCAAAATATCCAAGGAGTAAGGCGTAGTAACTCCCAGATCGAGAGTGATGAAAACTGGTTTTCCGAAAAGAAAACGTCCTGCCTTTTCTTCCCCGTGTCTTCTTTTTGTGATTTGTTTAGGGACGTGCCTCCTTAACTAGGTGAAAACAACATATGAGGGTACTCGTGTGAACTTTTTCAGTGCAATACGGACCCAGATCAAATATTGCAGAAAGTAGGGCGAAATTTCACAAGTTTTGGTAGAGGATAGCCTTGGTTTGCACAAAATTTCTGAAAAATTCTCCCGAAATAGTTTTTTCCTGAAATTCCACGTAAGAATATCGAATGTATTTGGGATAAAACGCGACAAATTTCAGATCAAACGGATGAGTATTCGCTTAGGAAAAAAATCAAACAGTTTCGCACACAAACAATCTTTCCTTTCGGCCCTGGCAGTGATGAATAAAAAATTTATTGCAAATCTTGTGGGACGAATTTGGGGCTCAAATCTCAGCCAAAACTCAATAGACACAATGATGAATGTCTGGTAAAAACTTCATACCAAAATACCGAAGGAGTAAGGTGTAGTTAGTCCCAGACCGAGAGTTAAAAAAACTGGTTTTCCGAAAAGGAAACGTCCTGGCTTTTCCTCCCCGTATCTTCTTTTTCTGATTTGTTTATGGACGTGTCTCCTTACCTTGGTGAAAAAAACATATGAGGGTACTCGTGTGAATTTTTTCAGCGCAATATGGACCTAGAATAAAATTGCAGAAAGTAGGGCCAAATTTCACAAGTTTTGGTAGAGGATAGCCTTTGTTTGCACAAAATTTCTGAAAAATTCTCCCGAAATAGTTTTTTCCTTAAACTCCAAGTGAAAAACTCGACTGTATTTGGGAAAAAACGCGACAAATTTCAGGTCAAACAGATGAATATTCGCCTAGGAAAAAAATCAAACAGTTTCGCACGCAAACGAACCTTCCTTTCGGCCCTGGCAGTAATGAATAAAAAATTGATTGCATATCTTGTGGTTCGAATATGGGGCTCAAATCTCAGCCAAAACTCAATAGACACAATGACGATTGTCTGGTAAAAAATTTAGTCCAAAATAATCAAGGAGTAAGGCGTAGTAAGTCCAAGATCGAGAGTTAAAAAACTGGTTTTCCGAAAAGAAAATGTCCTGGCTTTTCTTCCCCGTATCTTCTTTTTGTGATCTGTTTATGGAAGTGCCTCCTTACCTGGGTGAAAACAACATATGAGGGTACTCTTGTGAATTTTTTTCAGTGCAATACGGACCCAGAATAATATTGCAGAATGTATGACGAAATTTCACAAGTGTTGGTAGAGGATAGCCTTGGTTTGCACAAAATTTCTGAAAATTTCTCCCGAAATAGTTTTTTCCTGAAATTCCACATAAGAATCTCGAATGTATTTGGGGAAAAACGCGACAAATTTCAGGTCAAACGGATGAGTATTCGCTTAGGAAAAAAATCAAACAATTTCGCACACAAACGATCTTTCCTTTCGGCCCTGGCAGTGATGAATAAAAAATTTTATGCAAATCTTGTGGGACGAATTTGGGGCTTAAATCTCAGCCAAAACTCAATAGACACAATGGCGAATGTCTGGTAAAAATTTCATACCCAAATACCGAAGGAGTAAGGTGTAGTTAGTCCCAGACCGAGATTGAAAAAAACTGGTTTTCCGAAAAGAAAACGTCCTGCCTTTTCCTCCCCGTATCTTCTTTTTGTGATTTGTTTATGGACGTGCCCCCTTACCTAGGTGTAAACAACATATGAGGGTACTCGTGTGAATTTTTTCAGCGCAATACGGACCCAGAAAAAATTGCAGAAAGTATGGCCAAATTTCACAAGTTTTGGTAGAGTATATAACCTTGGTTTGCACAAAATTTCTGAAAAATTCTCCCGAAATAGTTTTTTCCTGAAACTCCAAGTAAGAATCTCGAATGTATTTTGGACAAAACGCGACAAATTTCAGGTCAAACAGATGAGTATTCGCCTAGGGGAAAAAATCAAACAGTTTTGCACACAAACGAACCTTCCTTTCGGCCCTGATAATGATGAATAAAAAATTGATTGCAAATCTTGTGGTTCGAATTTGGGACTCAAATCTCAGCCAAAACTCAATAGACACAATGACCAATGTCTGGTTAAAATTTCAGACCAAAATACCCAAGGAGTAAGGCGTAGTAAGTCCCAGACCGAGAGTGAACAAAACTGGTTTTCCAAAAAGAAAACGTCCTGGCTTTTCTTCCCCGTATCTTCTTTTGTTAATTTGTTTATGGACGTGCCTCCTTACCTGGTTGTAAACAACATATGAGGGTACTCGTGTGAATTTTTTCAGCGCAATACGAACCCAGAATAAAATCGCAGAAAGTAGGGCGAAATTTCACAAGTTTTGGTAGAGGATAGCCTTGGTTTGCACAAAATTTCTGAAAAAGTCTCCCGAAATAGTTTTTTCCTTAAACTCCAAGTGAGAAACTCGACTGTATTTGGGAAAAAACACGACAAATTTCAGGTCAAACGGATGAATATTCGCCTAGGAAAAAAATCAAACAGTTTCGCACACAAACGAACCTTCCTTTCGGTCCTGGCAGTGATGAATAAAAAATTTATTGCAAATCTTGTGGGACGAATTTGGGGCTCAAATCTCTGCCAAAACGCAATAGACACAATGACGAATGTCTGGTTAAAATTTCAGACCAAATTACCCAAGGAGTAAGGCATAGCAAGTCCCAGACCAAGAGTGAACAAAACTGATTTTCCGAAAAGAAAACGTCCTGGCTTTTCTTCCCTGTATCTCCTTTTTGTGATTTGTTTATGCACGTACATCCTTACCTGTGTGCAAACAACATATGAATGTACTTGTGTGAATTTTTTTCGAAATTTTTCAACGCAATACAGAGCTAGAATAAAATTGCAGAAAAGTAAGGTGAAATTTCACAATTTTTGGTAGAGGATAGCCTTGGTTTTCACAAAATTTCTTAAAAATTCTCCCAAAATAATTTTCTGTTGAAATTCCACGTAAGAATTCTCAACTAAATTTGGGACAAAACGTGACAAATTTCAGGTCAAACGGATTAGTATTCACCTATGAAAAAAATCAAATTGGTTCGCACACAAACGAACCTTTCTTCTGACCCTGGCAGTGATGAATGAAAAATTTATTGCAAATCTTGTGGGAAGAATTTGTGGCTGAAATCTCATCTGAAAGTCAGTACACACAATGGCAAATGTTTTGTAAATATTTCAGACCAAAATATCCAAGGAATAAGGCGTAGTAAGTCCCAGACCGAGAGTGAACAAAACTGGTTTTCTGAAAACAAAACGTCTTGGCATTTCTTCCCTATATCTCCTCTTTTCTGATTTTTTTAGGGACGTGCTTACTTACCTGGGTGCAAAAAAACATATGAAAGTTCCTATGTGATTTTTTTTGGAATTTTTCAACGCAATACGGACGCATAATAAATTTCAAAAAGTATGGCGAAATTTCACCAGTTTTGGTAGAGGATAGCCTTGGTTTTTCACAAAATTTTTGAAAAATTCTCCCGAAATTATTTTCTACTAAAATTCCACGTAAGAATATTAACTGAATTTGGGACAAAACGCAACAAATTTCAGGTCAAACTAATGAGTATTCACCTATTAAAAAATCAAACGATTTCACACACAAACGAACCTTCCTTTTGGCCCTGGCAGTGATGAATAAAAAATTTATTGCAAGTCTTGTGGAACGAATTTGGGGCTCAAATCTCAGCCAAAATTCAATACACACAACGGCGAATGTCCGATAAAAATTTCAAACCAAAAGACCCAAAGAATAAGGTGTAGTAAGTCCCAGACCGAGAGTGAACAAAATTTGTTTTATAAAAACTAAATGTCTTGGCTTTTCTTCCCTATATCTCATCTTTGTGATATGTTTATGGACGTGTCTCCTTAGCTGGGTGCAAACAACATATGAAAGTAGTTGTGTAAATTTTTTCAGAATTTTTCAATGCAATATAAACCCAGAATAAAATTGCAGAAGGTAGGGCGAAATTTCATAAATTTTGGTAGATGATAGCCTTGGTTTGCACAAAATTTCTGAAAAATTCTACTGAAAGAATTTTTCATTGAAATTCCACGTAAAAATATCGACTGAATCTGGGACAAAACGCGGTAAATTTTAGGTCAAACAGATGAGGTTTCACCTAGGAAAAAAATCAAACAGTTTCACACACAAACAAACGTTTCTTTCATCCCTGGCAGTAATGAATAAAAAATTTATTGCAAATCTTGTAGGACGAATTAGGGGCTCAAATGTCAACCAAGACTCAATACGCAAAATGACGAATGTCTGATAAAAGTTTCAAACCAAAAGACCCAAGAAATAAGGCGTAGATTGATAATTATTTAGAAATTTATTATAAATAAAAAAACATTTTTATAATAAAAACTTAGAATTTCAACTTCAATGGCAATGAAGTTTGAATGATATTTAGTTTGCTGAGTTAATTGCCTAATGCTGCATACTCAAAAACCAAATTCCTAAAACGAAGTGGTTAAAATGTTGGTAACAACTGATACAATTTAAGCACAAATATTTACATGCAAGGCACAAAAACTATCATGCCATCTTATACTTAAAGTGAGTTCAATATTGAGAGTTTGATAATCTGGAACAATGGTGGTACACAATTACCATGTTGGATATACTTATTTTAAGATGATACATGATCTTCAAATAGTATCACAGGTGATTACCATATCTTTACACTATTTAGAGGGTGTAATTGAAAGTGAAAAAGTTTAAAAAAAAAAAGTAACAATTTTGTTTTCAAATATAATAAAAAGAAAAGTGATAAGAAAATCGGTGAAATATGACTGTATAAGCAAACTGCATGAAATATAATTGTATGGACCAACAAAAAATAGAAGACAACCTTCATAATCATAAACTAAAATTCAATAATGCTTTTATAAATGACTTCATTATACTGAATTACTTTTTATAAAAGTTAAAAAATTCTAGAACTCCCAAATCTTTTTTTCTAAAACTTTGTTCTTATCTTCTAATGTGTTCTTACATTCCAATTTTTTTTCTAAGATTGTAGAGACATAAAAAGAGAAAAAAGAGATATATGCATTCAACTGTTCCAATGTGTTCTTATTAAGTTGCCAATTTCGTTAGAGTGATCGAAACTATAAAACAAGTTATACATATAAGTGTGCAATGTGGCACATGATAAAACAATTTTCTTTGGACAAAAGTTGGTAATTAATGTCAACATGCATATAGGATAAATCATTTGACACTGAGTCTCAATATTAAAATGAAACGATAATGCAAAATCCTCAATCATAACCAAGTTTAGAAGTTGCTTCCATGTGCAAACCAAACCAAACATAACTTGTGATAAAAACTACATCACATAGAGAAGTGTCTCCATACTAAAATAGAATAATGTCTGCATAAATTTTAAGGCAAGTTCATCAGCATAATCTCATTCTCAACTCAAGAACATCCTCATCCATCCCTGCAAAATTGAATGAAAATTAACTAGTGACTTTCAATGCTTTTGAAACAAATAAATTAAACAGACATACTTAAGGTAGTTCAATCCTCATTCAGAGTAAGATATACAAAAGCATTTTTCTCTATATTAACGATCTGTCTATTGTCTATCCCGACACTACCAATTGAATACAACAGTAAAATTAATGTCTATTGTCTATCCCGACACTACCAATTGAATACAACATTAAAATCAATGACGAATCCCGCCACCCTAATAATAACTTTAAATTGAATGCATACTTATACCAAGTGTTCTAGACACCAGTAAAATAACCAGATAGTCAAAGAACGAGATGATAATAGTATTAGATTATTTCAAACTTACCTTAATATTCACTAGCCCGGATGGAGAGGACAAAGGCTTCTGCCCATTTCAGCCTTTCAGCTTCTGAAACAGCCACACCATCAACGTAAGGGTTCCAGAAGCCCTCACGACTAGACAGAACCCAGCTAACTTTCTCTGGTGGTGGTCCAATCAAGTTATGTACCGGAGTCTCATTCTTCTCTGAGCTGCTTTTTCCTTTCTGATTATCCACCTTCATAGGTTTCTTCTGAACACATTCAACTAGTTACATTAGATTTAGATACATTATCAATTTTTCGTTGTTATAAAGTCTGCAGTTTTGGAAACTCACCCCAGCAGATTCAGCAGGTTTGTTAGCACGATTTCGGCAACTTGAACAACTTCTTGGACCACGAACTTTTTTCTCTCCTGTGTCTGATTTCACTTCCCACCACTGAATAGGAAACATAAATTAGATTTAGATGGAGACAAACCATGCAGATATATGTTGAAACCAAAAATGACTTGTGCTTGGTTTTTGCACCTTGGGTATTGCTATACTTGCTTTTTCTTCCAATTGTTGTCCTTTCCCATACTCAGAAGGATTCTGCAGAAAACATAATTTTAAACCAAAACACTAAGAGATCTTTAAGCCACATGTTATTAGTTTTGGCAAGTTTTATCCACTTACTATGTTTTTTTGCTTGATTCAAGTTTTTTATAAAGATTAAGACACTCTAAAGTATTTTTTTTATTTAAACTTACACCTCACAACTTTCTTTGCAGTTGTTTTAGGTACATTGCAGTAACAAACAACACATGAGGTAGGTTGTGACATAACTAATATTTTGTTTATGTTGCATCTTCAAATGAGCAATTAAAAGTTAAAATCTCCAAAAGAAAAATGTGAAAGAAAAGTAGTCTAAAAAGCTAACTAGAGAGATTGAGTAGAAGGTAAAGTTTAGCCATACCTTTATTGGTGTTACAGGAATTTCTCCATAACAATCAAAACATTGGTTAGTGTCTTTATAAGAGGTGCAATGTGTATAACATGAAAATGTTCAATCATTTCAGCATTTCTCCTCTCCAAGTTTTTTGTGGACATTAGAAATATTTCATTGTCTTTTCTAAATGTTACACACACTGTGCATTATACACACATACTTAAAAAGTTACACAATATGAAATTAGAACTCACAGTGTTTGTGTTTGTAGCATTTGGTATCATTCTTCCAGTAACATCATGATCTCCTGCTTCTTGTGCTAGATGTTTCCGAACAGATGATAAAGAACGAAACTTCCTTCCGGTGAAAGGTTCATAGAAATACTGAACAGATAAAATAATAATAAAAAACATTAGCAATGAAATCCTTGTCAAAAAGGGAAGAATACCTTCAAACATTAAACATGCTAAGTGAAAAAATGAAGCACAAAATAGAAAGAAAGAAAAAAGCAAAGACCTTCCCTATCTTTTGTGTGTTAAGTGAATCTATTTAACTTTGTGTACTCAAAACAATAACTTTCCTTTGTTAACTCTAAGTAACCCTTGTAAAATTCCTCATGCTAGAGTTTCTTATCTAAGGGATTGTATTCTCCCCAACAGATTTTTTAAAACCTAAACTTGAATCCAAGTCAAGTTATTTACACAAGATGGCAATATTGAAAAGTGCAAACTTCATATTAACCCAAAAACTAATTTTTCATTATACTAATATCCATTCAAGGATCTGAACTCTTCTAACAGAATAAAATAAATCTATCTTCATAAACATGCATAAACTGATGAAACACTAAGCAAGCCCAGAATAGAAACAGTTATATCAGACCATGTCAGTGTCTTGGACATGGTAACATTATATGCAGCTATAATGAGAATGCAGAGAGTTCTTCATAGTAAAGGAAAAAATCCAGAAATGCCTCCTAAACTGTGTCATATATTTAGCTATGGTGTTTGTGTAGATGTGAAACTCAACAGTAACCTTGAAGATGAAAATGACAGTGATACATTATGCATGCATGAATGAATGAAGAAACAGCAGTTGATGGGTGAGAAAAAGAAGATGTACCCTATCAAAATGAGCAGGGTTAGAGGGACGAGGTTTTTCCTCCACAATCCAACCATGAGGAAGCTTGAAATGTGATGAACTACCAACATGCAGCTGAGTTGAAGGGAAGGGTTTGCTTTGAACAGTGTTGACAATGTCTTTTCTCTGAACTTGAACTGGAAGCACCTCTTCTACATCTGAGTCTTCTCTGCAAGACATAGCTACGATGTTGTTGTTTTGGGACGCCGACATCTACTTGTGTCTGTAATAGTAAGATAGAAGATAGTCACTAGGTTAAGGATATATGAAGAGTCTAAATGAAGAAAGAGAATGCTACATATTGATTAATTAATGTTTTTTGTTTTTTTATAATACTGTTGTTGTTATTGACTTTGTTTTATGTTTTAGTCTTTTGGTTTAAAATTTGAAAGTGATGATGTTCTCTGTCTTTTTATGTTTACAAATTAACAATGTCATTAATTAACAAATTCTTTTTATATTCTACATTCATCATGTTTTATATTTTTAAAGATTTACCTTTTCTTTTTATAATGAAAAACAAATAATATAAAGAAAAATTTGAAAAAAAAATAATAATATTCTTTGTTGTTAAATAGAAGTGTAAAAGAATGAATGCATATATTTAATTTGCTCTTCTATTGTCTTGTAAGTATCGTATTCTTAATACAATATATATTTAATTTTCTCTTTTTATATGTCATAGGTAGCTCAGAAAGAGCATAAGTTGTTAGGTTTAGACAAAGAAAAAAATAATAATAAAGAAACAATAAGTTTGTCCCTTTTATTTATTTTGAATTATATATTTTTTATATATATATATTATTTAATTTTATCCTGTTTATTTATTTATATAATTTAATTTAATTTATCTCCTATTATTTATGGGTCATGTTTATTTATTTAATATCTAAATATGGATAGGGTTTTTTAATTATTTATACTTTTGTCATTTAATTTATTTTTAGTTATTATCTTTATTAAATTTATGATTATATTATTTAATTTATATCTAGTATGCACACATTTGTTTAATTTATAATTATGTTATTTAATTTATCTCTAGTTATGTATTGATATTTTTTATTTAATTCATTATTATGTTGTTTAATTTATCCCTCTTAGTTTTTTTTATTAATTTTTATTTTTGTTATTTTATTTGTATGTGATATAGTGACTCGTATCTAACTATTTAATGTTTTTGCTTTGATTTTTATTTCATTTTATTTAGTATTATTTGAATCATAATATTTTTATAATTTAGAGAAATATATATATATATATATTAATTACTTAAGGAGCTTGGATAAAAGAAATTTATTTATATCTATATACTCTATTATTATTTGTATACTTTTGTATCTTTTTGAATGATATGTTAGATTATTGGTTAAGATAAATATGAAGTATCTTAATAGTCATCATGTTATGTGATAATTGAAGGTGTCAAAGAGTGTGTTAGTTGAAAAAGAGTCATAAAATTCATTGCATTGAGTTGAGATCATGCTAATGTACAAGTCTCTATATTTTGTGAAGTAATAGTTTGGTGTCGTGTGCAGGATGAAAGACAAGTACCATGGTGAGGTTTAACAAAGTATTTGCCTAGATGAATATCTGGATAGTTTATAACATCTTGGACTAGGATATTCATAGATCAAACTTGAAATTATCCGATACCTGTTTAACATCGTCAATGTTAGGTAGTGAGTATATATTTCTTTCTTAGACTCGTAAATGGTTGATATTCTTGAAAAAAATAATTCTAATTGTAACAATATTTTATGGAGAAATACTCAACTACTTGATTACTTTTCAAATAACTTTTGATGTTCATAGTGAATCATTAGAACTAGAATAACATTAAAAGTGAAATATGAATTCATATAGACCTTACTCATTTTTGTGTTTTTCTTTCATATGTACTTGCCATTGTGGTCTTATTTTGTTTTTATGTCGCTCAGTGTTTGTTGTGTTGTTATCCTCTGAATGTTGTCAAGGGTGAGCTTCTTTAATTCTGGTGTCTTTGGGTTTAGGGATTGCTGGTAGCTTTAAAATGAAACCCCGCTCGATTTGGAGCTGGAATCTTTATGATATATGAGTTTTGAGAAATGGATGTTCGGTGATTATGGTTATGATTCGGCCACATTTGGAAGTTGCGGTGTACTTTGTGCAGGTTCAATTTGGTTTTTTGGTTCCCTCTCGTAGGGTCGGTTTGTTGGTTTAGGCACTTGGATGTTTGTGTACTTTTGGTTACTGGCAAAGTTCTTGTTTAGTTGTTGGTTTTTGTGTCCTGATTAGAGGGTGCGTTTTTTTGGGGCGTTGTTGTTTTGTGTTTGTTGGAATTTTGTATCTTGTTCTAGTTTGTTACTATGGCTATTGTGTTGTAATGTCTGTTGGTTCCTTAGCTGGTTGGGTGTTAGGAACTTTATTTGGGATTTTGTATAAGGGTTGGGACACCTTGAAGTGCCTCATTTTATTTTATTTATTATTTGTTGATAAAAAAAAAAGTCTAACAGTCACGTTCACAAATTCAAAAAGAGAAAAAGTGTTTGGGCACTTAATGATTTCCACTAAAGTAAACTTGGTTAGACGTGTGGTTGTAGTTGAAAGTATCTTATACTGCTTATGTGGGATAAAGAGAAGTCAACTAATCATTTGTTTTTTGGATGTAGAATTGTCTGGTTAGTTTGAAACATTTGCTATGTGTAGTTAGGATTGTTGTCGGTTGCTCCTCACGATTTCCTATAGTTTAATATGTGTAAAGCACCAGAATCTATCAACTTAGTTTTGAAAAGTGTGTGGATTGCGGTGATAAGAGAAATTTGGTGTCATAGGAATAAATTCATTTTCAAAAACGGAGTGGTGAATCATTCAGAATATTTTTCTATGACCCAACTAAAAATTTGATCTTAAATAACTCTAAATTTTGATATTTATTTATTGTTTGTTGTTGATTAAAAAAATATACTTTCGTGTAAATAGAAGCAAAACATTCTTAATAAATGTTATTCGGGAAAATTTTGAAAAATCTTCTCTAATTGTTAACTCATTGATCTAAATTGTTAACTCAGAAAACTTAATTTTAATATCTTCATATAGTATTAAAATATACAGATAAACCAAAGCCACAAATTTACGTGCTCTGTGGTAGAATGCTATAGTTTGCTATCATAGTTATATTATTATATTAAGTATAAAATATAAAATAATCTAAATAAGTCGATAAAAAAATCTAAAGTATATCTAGAACATTTATCACAATTTATAAACTAACTTTTTTTAAATATTTGATACATAAGATTATATAATAATGATAAGAAAAATAAATTAAAAATTTAATGATAAAATAACATCAACTTAACTCATATTATACACAAATAAATATTATATAGAGATATCATTCAAAAACTGACACTCCTTAGAGTTAACTTTAAAAAATAAAGTCAATCAACTAACTTCTATATTTCTAAAATTTGCTACTTGTACAATACAAATCTAATAATGTTAATTAAGTATCATCAACTTTTACTTATTAACATTGACTTTTAACAAATCCTAATTTCTATATATTTTTTTAACATATAATTTAATTATAGATTTTATATTGCTATCTTCTATTGTTCCAATGTTTATTAAGTAAAAGATAAAGAACTAACTTAGGTTATATACAAACATAAAAATTCGTACTATTTTTAAATCGACTCAAGATCTTTAAACCTATGAGTGAATCACTACTAACCATGATGATCACACTAACTTAAAATAAAGAATTTTAGTTCACTTCACCTTTTTATCAAGAAATAATTAAAATATTTAAGAAATATTTGAACTCTGTAAAAGAAATTACACATGAAATACAATGGTCTCCTATATTTGGTGTTTGGGGAATTTATGAGACTTTAAAAGAAAGTTCACTTCACCTTGTTCAACAAACTTAAAAAATATAAAAAAAATTATATAAATTTTTGTTTTTTGGATAGAAAAAACATATACACTTTAAATGTTTGTGGACTACATCTTTCAATGTAAGAATTGAATTAAATTTATGAAGGTATGAAAAGGGGTAGAATACCCATACCCTATCCTTTTCTATCCCTAGTTTCAAGGAACCTCTTGGTTTGCCTAACACTTTAAGTTCCCAAGTGAAGATGGGTTTTCATGTCCACTAATCTTTCTCCAATCTAAAAACATTGAATTTAAGTTTTATTAATGGCCCCATAATCTGTGACATCATTAATAAAAAAATGTTATGGATGCCCATAAAAACCCTAAATCTTGACCCACAAAAAAAGTAAAGGACTATGTGCTTTGAACACCCACCCCCATGTGCTACACTAGGTCACCCCCACAAAGTCCTATCTCAAATTTATAGTTTATCATACAAAACAAGTGATGATTGTCCACTCTCATTTAAGATGAATCATCACAAAGTTTTAGGACCATCATGAGTTCATAGATCCCATCAAATCTTATCTTTGTATAAAATTGCTTCAATGAACTTTTCTTCTTCTAAAATTTGTAAGAGAGAATTTTAAAATTAACATTTTTTATAAATTAGTTTTTACAAATCTTTTTGTGTAGTTTCTAAATTTTATAATTTTGACATAAATATATATCTATCAATAAAATAAAATAAAGATTATGAATGTTTTATTTTATTAATAAAATAATAAGTGAATGTTGTGTGAATGTAGTATATAAGCATATACATTAAATCATTTAAATTTTTATAAAGCTTTTAATTTTTAATTTTTATAATGTTATTTATTTCAAAATGGGTAGTTTAACATGATTTTAGAATAAATAAATTTCTTCTATTATAAATTAATTAAGTTGAAATGTAGAGAAGGAAATAAAAATGATAAATAGAAAATAATGAATAAATAAAATTGATAGAAAATAGTGAATAATTATAACTATTTTTCTAAGGATCTTTTGCTAAAAATAGGTTGGTAGCTGGGAGAAAAGATGTTCATAAGTGCCTAGTGCCTACCCATTCCTTCACAAACTTTCTTAGAGCCACCATTGCCTTTCCTATCAACACACTCCAGCATAAAGATAAGAATACAGATAAATACATAATTATAGAACAATTTTTTTATATATATTACTAAAAAGGAAATATATATATATATATCATAAAATTAAAGTTGCTAAAATAGTCTTTTTTTTTAAAATTAGTTTAATTAGTATATTTATAATATTGTTATTATAATATATTTTAAAAAAATTATTGTATATTAATATGCATAATATGTTATGTAAAATGCAAATGCTTATAAATGAATATGTAGACTAAATATATTTTTAGTCTTTAAAAAATAATCATATATTTGTTCTTGCTCTCTAAAAAGTTTGGCTTTTGGTTTCTAGTAATTTTTTGTTGTTATTATTTTTTAATTCCTGTAAAATATATTTTTAGTTTTTATAATATTTTAATTTTGAAAAATATTCATCAGACTAATATACAAAGATAAAAGCAAAATAAAAGTGAAAGTTTAGGAAATTAAAATAAAATAACAAGGACCAAAACTAATTTTTTAAAGGAACAAAAAGTCAGTAAAATCTTTATAGGTATGAAAAAAATATAACTATATCTTATCGAATCTTTTTTATTAACAAAAATAATAAATAAATGTAGTGTATTTTAGGGATATTCATTAAGATTATGATGTCAACATAATCTCTAAAAAAAAAATCCAAAACATTACATATAACTTAAACGTATTAACATAAAGTAATCGATTCATTAATAATCTTAACAAACCATCAAATAAAAATCAAACTAACAACAAATTTAAAAGAACATCTAAGTGTTAGTCTTGATGATCAAATAAAAAAAATGTAAGTGTTGATAAAAAACAACTCAAGAATTCAATCATGAAAGTAGACACACACTTTTATTAAACCACAATTAGAGAGGGTTCAAACAAGACTATCATCTTTTTTGTTCTATTAGATTTCCAAAAAAGCATCTACAATTAAAGAAAAACCAAAGACAATCTGCACAAAAATATAACTCTAGGTTCACCAACCTAGATTAATGTATTTGGATTTTAAATATTAATATATTCTTCATCCTCATTTCTATTTTTTCCTCTTCTCTTTCCTCACAAAAAAAAAAATCAATTTTAATTGGTATAAAGTGTGACATGAAATGGTGCAAGTTCTAACTGTGTGCCAGTTCTATCACCTTATCCGTTAGGGCTAGGTTATATCCAGTGCCATTCAAACATTTAAAACGATTTTTTTTCCATTAGTGACCACTCTTCTTTGCCCTAGTACCTTTCTTTCTATTCATGTTTTTTTTCTTGGTAATATATAGGTTGGTGGCTTCCACAACAATGGTGGCAATTAGTTTAAGGTTGTTGGGTGGCATGGGACAGCGATAGTGGTTGTAACTTAGAAATGGAAGGGTTAAGAGTTTGAAGGAAGAGAGACATTAGTGTCAAATTTTAAGGATGCACAAGAGTTGAACTCAATTAATTATATACTCTTATTAAAACATTATAACAAACAACAATATGTCACAGTCATTCTCATCACTAAAATAACCATTATTCTATACGCTTAGCTAAACATACATTATTAAACACACTTACATTGTACCAATAAAAAACACACTTTAATTGTCTGACTTAGAACAAAAGAAATAAAAATACAGAACCCAAGTTTATCTGAGAATTTGCTGCATCAAAGAAGCTGTCTTTTGGTTATGGTAGCTTTCAAACCATTGTTCATGAGAAGAACAATGGAATGGGAGGGAGTTGCAACATGACCTTCCACCACTTTGAAACGGTA
>Ga0123342_1006701_pt1 | contig 15780 bp, 8 predicted proteins | sample Turbeawhitnodule_FD_89960 | JGI IMG/M metagenome (GOLD analysis project Ga0123342, IMG submission 89960) | Root nodule microbial communities of legume samples collected from Mexico - Turtle bean Mexico white nodule | ecosystem: Host-associated > Plants > Roots > Nodule | place: Mexico: Nepantla... | reverse complement strand
CTCACACACACATAGATAATTTTTATAAATTTGTGGAAACTATGTGTTTTCTGTTATGTGTTTTTGAATATATATATATATATATATATATATATATATATATATATATATATATATGCGCTTATTTCCTTTTTCTTTGGTAGAGAAAACAAAGGAGTGGCTTATAGCATATGAGTCTTTCTGTGAGACATGGGAGAGATTCAAGAGGATGCCGAGAAAATTCCCAAATCATGAGTTTGAAGATATTGCTCGACTGAGCATATTTATTAATGGTCTCAGATCTGATACAAAGATGCTCCTAGATGTCGTGATTGGTGACACAATGATGGTTGTTGATGCAGATCAAGCAACGAGGATTATTGAAGCTTTGGCTACAACTGGTTATCAAGCTCAACAAGACAGAAAAGGTCATCAAAAGAGAGGAATATTGGAATTAAATACTGCAAATGCATTGTTGGCTCAGAATAAAATTCTAACACGGCAGCTTGAGCAACTAACCGCACAGATGGCCAAACTACCCCAAAAGTTGCATGTTGTTCAATCATTCCAAAGTCAGAATATTCCTATAAAGTGTGATTTTTGTGGAGGTGATCATCCTAATGGTCACTGTTCTTATCAAACAACCTCACCTGAAGCTGAGGTAAATTATATGGAAAATCAAGGAAGGCAATGTAGTTTTTCCAACAATTATTCTTAAGGTTGGAAAAATAATCAAAATCAAATTTTTGGGTGGAAACAAGTCTATAGTTCATCCAACAAGTAGGGGCCTTTCCAACAACAGCATCAATCTAATTATCCATCCATCTTTGACAAAATGAATAAAGTTGAAAATGCTTTGTCAAAGATTGTTTTAAATATGAATAAAAGTTTTTGGAAGTGACGTGGCATTGCACCCGAAAATAAAGATGTACGTTACAAGAATGTTCTTATTGTTTACTTATATTGTTAAGATTATATTCTTGTTGTTGAAATAATATTTTGGTTGATGAAAATTGTTGAAGGAATGTCTATAAAAGGGATTTAAGACCCTAGGTAAAGGTACGCTCTTTCTAAATACTTTAGACTGAAACATATTTTATAGTTTGAATGCTCTCACTGACTTGATCCACTGGAGGAAACTCCTCCTTCAACCCTTCCTGACTCCCTTTCAGATACTCTTTCAAAAACCCATCCTTTATTAGGCCTGCTAACTGGTAGCCTAGGGTTATACAGTGTTCCACATCATGCCCGAACGCTTTGTGGAACTCGCACCAGACCTCCTTGCATAGTCCCAAAATCCTGTCAGATTTCAGGGGGAACCTCAGCTTATTTGTCATACCCAGCATAGCCAACAACTCCTTGTAAGTCATTCTAAACTTGGGTGGGAAAGGCAGGTCGTCTTTCGCCTTCAACCTGGGTTGGCTCTTTCTTGGTGTGTAAGGTGCTCGCCGTGTGTCTGACCTCTTCTCGGTCACAACTTCATGTACTCTCATTGGTTAAGCTCGACTGCCTTCTTTGGGCTTGGCCTGCCCTGGGTATGTGCTACCGCGCTTCACTGTTACAGCCTCTTCTGCAACGAGGTGGGCAACAACTCGTTGTCGGATCTCCCCGAACGTCATTTGCCGATTTCTGATCAGCGAGTCACTGAATGGCCTTGACATGATCCCCTGCTCACGGTATCCATAAGTTGTTGTATGGTAGGGTTGTCACTCCCTTCAGATCCTAAAGGATCGTGCCTCATATTCCTCATCACGCCTAAAAGCTTGAGTACAACTTCGGGTGGGACCTGGTTTTATCAGACCCCATGGTGGGCGCCAAATGTTCTTGCCAGTTGACCTGCTCGCTAGTTGACTCCAATCACAAGCCCTAACTCCGTCTGTCTCTTGCTGCTCTATAACGTAGCTCTGCTGGAACAGAGAGGGCCTACCTATTGATTGCACTCAGACGGTCAAGTCAATACAGGGCTTATAAGAAACAAGAAGTAGTAAGTTTTAGTCTTAGAAATAGCATACCTTGACCTGGGATTTCAAGCCCCTTTTATAGTTTACCTCTTGTAACAGTTTCCTATCACGAGAATATAATCTCAACTGAAAGCATACTCAATAGGAAAATATTATGCTCAAGGACACACCCTCACGGTGTTGCAACAACACAAAATCTTTCCTTCATAGAGTGCACAAAATAATAACAGAATAACCACCAAGGTACCAACTCATGTACCAGCATCAAGGGTCCAATCTGTTCACGTATCCACCCTCAGCGTGGGGCTACGGTATCTTTTGAATACATGCAACCTCACCTCTACGTGTCCTAGCACACATGAGCTTAGGTTTAAAGGAAAACGTATACTTAAACTAGACCCCATGCACACTAAGCACACCCCTAGGTCCAGAACTACCCTCGCTAGCCCTCTAGGCCTTATGCACGAAGGGTTATACAAGAAAGGGACTACACATACATCTAGGGCCTAATCACATGGCCCACGAGTCGAGCTGACCTGCCTATGGCAAGTGCTGAGGTTCGACCACCGAGCTCTGGGCGCTCTGGTCTAGTACAACACTAATGATTTTTTTACTGTACTAAAAAAATCTATATATTGTAACAAAAATATTATTATTTATTGAGTTTTATATTAATTTATTTTAATTAAATGTTTATATATATATATATATATGATTTTCTTAATTCAAATTTGAAAGGAAATGTATCTCATCGCTCTTAATATTAAAATATTTAATTAAAGTTAAAACTATTTATCTCATAATATTATCATCCCAACTTTAAATTTAGATCATGTACCCTTCTTGTATATATGTATAACAAATACAAATTAAATTTTCAATTTATTTTTTATATGAATACTTTGTAATTTTTCTAAATTTCAAGAATCATCGTTATTTTTTTATTATAGTTTTGAACAAACATCAATGATCAATGTGTATATTAAGAAAAATTGATCAAAATCATTATTTATATAAGTTCTTTATTATTTCATACTTGAACTTTTTTTATATTTAGAGATTTTCCTCTTCATTTGATCGAATTAATTAAGGAATAAAGATTTGTGCCGGATTAAAAAAAGTTTAATATAAGATTTAAATTAGTTTAATATAAGATTTAAATTAGTTTAATATAACTTTAGATTTTTATCAAATTTCATAATGAATGACTTTTTGACGATTTTATGTAGAATGTATAATTTATTTATTTTTATCTAAAATGCATATATTTTTTTTATGCTTAAGAACATTTACGTGTTACTACGATGAAAAATATGGTTCTATTTATGTAGACATTTGAACCATGTCATCTGAGAGTTTAGATGATACTAAAATTATAACTGGAGTTTCACTAAAGATGTTAAAATAATTATATCTCCTCTTCAATTTTCATCAATTAAGTAAATAATAATCCTTTTTAGGAAAGTAAAATCCTTTTAAATTAAAAAAAAACATTTAAAATGTAGCCAACTATACTTTTATAAGAAAATATTATAATTAATTTAAAATTAGAAAATAAACCGGCAACATAATCATTTTCAAAATGTTTTAAAATAGTTATTTTTGTTATGTTTTAAATTAAAAAATTAACTAATTATAAAATGATTAAATATATAGTAATTATAAATACGTATTTTATCAAATTATTGAATTAAAATATTTCTATTTAAAATAAATTTAATTAAGAACAAAACCAACTTTTTCGTAATATTTTTCATTTATTTCCTCTATTTCATTGTATAACCAAACAAATGAAATTGAATAATTTAATGTCATCTCTCCTATTTTCCTATCAATAATATAGAGGTACATAGAAAAACCACTTCAATTAAATATTTATTTGTTATTTTTCTTTTTAACCAAAGATAAATAAGAATTAAGTGTTTTGCTAGAGATTAATTAACAAGATCTAAAAATGCTTTATATCAATAACACGATCATATAAGAAAAAAGTAATCTATTGAATTAATGACAAATTTATTCTTAATGAGTCAGTTATGATTTTCACTCCATTAATTATTGAACGTGTCACTCTATATATAATATTTTATTAATGAAAAGTTTATTTTGATACATTTGTGATTAAGATGAAAAGTAAAATATACTAATTACTCGGTCATATATAGAAATCTATCTCATTACTTTATATTCTTATTATACGATATCTATTTAAAAATATAATACGATATCTATTTAAAATCCGTTTATAGATTTTTTTTACCATTCTCTTGTTACACTATGGTTAATCAACCCTATTCAACTTTATTTTTCAAAATAAATATATATGTCTTACTAGCATTCAAGAGACGAAACGTCAAGAGACCGGCCACCTTGGACGATATCACGACCTTTTTGGTCAAAACGACTCTCACGTCAAATCGCAAATTAAATAGACTAATCTTGATTAAAAGAAATAAAACGTAATTAAAGGATAATTGGAGTTGCATTAATCCTTGCAGCAGCACAAGGTCCAATAGAAGAGTATAAAAAGAGGGCACACCCATGGTAAAAGATCATGGTTGTTTAAAAACTGAACTAGACAATTAAATATACCTCATTTGACTTGAGCGTCGGAGTATCTTTGTAGGTACCCCACCCTTACAGACTTACCTGGAGGACAACTAGGATTGGAAGAAAAACGAAAGGAACTTAATAGGGGATATTTAGTCTCAGATAAATATAAATTGTAAGAACAATATACATAGTCATATTTAGATAAAAGAAATAGATAAAAACATATATACCTATTTTCCTACTTCTTAATTTACTTTTGTCGAGTCAGTCTTTCTATATGTAATATTTCTGATTCTCGTATAATACACGATTATCACAATTGATAAACATTCAAAAAATAAGAAAATAGGGTAAGTTAGAGTTAAACAAATATTCATACAAAAAAATTATTAAATAATAACAATTACATATTTTATTTTTGTTCTCATTCATTCAAACATTTCACAAATAAAGCATCTTTCAAAATAAATAAAATTTACAACTTATGCCAAAACACTTCTAACACACACCACATAACACTTGACTTTACTTATGGAACACACCTGTATTGAATTTGACTCAGAGACATACATTTGTCATACTACATTCATTATGTTATCTCTCACATGATAAGGTAAACTCATATGATCTCTCATACCAACTATTTTTCAAACCAGATTTCATATGAACCTTCTTGACTCTTACCACATGATAAATTTAGTTTATGTGATTCTAATATACTAGTATAGTTAGAATATATCATTTTAGACAATTCTCAATTTCAATACATATATAATACATCTCGATATAGTATTTTATTTCCTAAGAATAACTATGTTTACATCATACCGTAATTTATATATAAGTTATTCATACAAATTCTAAATTCAATTCAAATACTAGTAACATTATCATCTCTTTATTTGTTAATCAATCAATCACAAAATTTCAAAATTTAATACAATAATAAATTTTCATTCATACGTATACATCCAACTCAACTTAAATGCAAATAAATTGAAATTTATTCTCCATTACATTATAATAATGTTCAAATACAATATATTAGTCAAATATAAAAATATAATGAAAGATACACACATTTTGACATTTAGAAACATTTAAAAACATATTTTTATCAAAGTTTAGAAAACACATTTTCGCCTAACAAGGACTTGGCTCATCTAGCGAATTAAATACATAATGTAATTTTCCTAACCACCATTTTGCTCGCCCAACCAAAGGCACCAACACAACCAACCACTTAGTTGGACAATGAACAAAATGTTCGCCCAATGACTACTCCACTGAGAGTTTTTCATAAAAACATTTCACCTACCGAGATTTGGTTCGTCTAGTGACCAAAAGGCTAGTCTAGCGAGTTTGGTTGACCACTTTTGCTTTGCCTTATACTCTATTGGAACAAAGCAAAGAAGGAGGCGGAATGGAGAAAGGACAAGGATGGTCTTGCTTGGCGCAAAGGTTGTTGGTTCGAGGGTAGGGATGGTACTAAAGGTCCTCCCGGTTTTTCTTTTGGACAACTGCTCACCGTTGGATCTCACCAATACAACCCCCTATAGTTTTCGTTACCTAGATATCTTTTTTTTTCATTGTTCCCAAGGATTTTTTGGGTAATCCACCCAATAATCAAAACTCTTAGGTTTTTATTAAAATGAATTTCGCTCAATGAGCACATAGTTTGCCTAGCGAGCCTCCATAATTCAGAAAAATTTGAAGATAACATGTGGATCATAATTGGTTCAAGATAAATTTTAACTTCATTTTTTCTAAATAAAAGTAAATATATTATCTCAAACTAATTACATCTCTTACCAATATATCTTAATTGTAGAAATCTAATAATCAAATTGATGCATATGCATACTCATTTCAAAAGCATTTGAAAACATAATGAGATTTACATTTCAATTCAACCAATACAAATATTCCATATCACAATCAATTTAAAGCCAAATCAAGATAAACTCATTTATATAAAAATCAATTAGAATATCAATTTGTAGAAGAACTTGTTCAAATCTATGTGACCAAGTCTCTTTTACATTGAGATCGTCTAACATAAAGTTCTATTGAAAACTAAACTAACTTCCCTTACCTGTTTACTTTGCTCAACACTAGACCAAAAACTTAAACTTCACAAAACTCACAAGAAGGAAAACTTGTACATAAAAAGTCCTTATTAGCGATCTAAGTATATCCCTACGATCCTATAGAGACTTATCTTAGGTAAAAAAAACCCACATGCAAACACCATTCTCCCAAGCATGCAATACTTTTCAAAAGTGACAGTAGAAAAATGGTGAAAATAAACCTACTCTAATAAAAATTATAATAAAATAACCTTAATATATTCTTGACTAGAAATTATATAATAGCTTTTGATCCTCAGGATGAATAGCTTGATCATAATTTTAGAAAAAAGAAAAAAAAATACTAATTATTTTAAAATAAAGTTCGAATAACTAAATTTTTTATTTATAAAATTTTCACTTTAATATTAAAATATTAATGTTTCATTTCAATTATAACATTTCTATTCTTAAACAATTTTCCAAATTCTTACAATATAAATAAAAAACATTTTAAAATATAGTGTATATAAAATTTCATCCTAATATTTTAATACAAAAATGTTAATTTATTTTAAAAAGTTAAATAAGTTACACTAAAAAATACAAATTTAAATAAAGTTGATTTAAAATAAAATTAAAATCATCATACACATATGAATACCATTGGTAAATTAAAATAAATATAAAAAATAACCGAGTTAATTAATTTTTAAATATTTATAAATTTAAGTAATTTTAATAAGTATACGTTGAAAATATTAATCAATTTCTATTTTTTTTTTTTTTAACCTACTTTTAAGGAGGTAAATAATAAGTTCACCTATGAATTGAAGAAGATTTTAAAAAGAAAAAAAATTGAATTGATAAGTGAATTAAAAATAATGAAATATAAATAAAAAAATTAAATACTGAATAAAATATATTTTTCTAATAAAAACTCTATTAAAAAACCCAAATCTATAAGAAATGTATGCATCTTTTATCCAAATGCGGATATATTGGTTCAATTTTATTTTTGATTCTGTTTGCCGCCCAACGCACAGGAATGCCATTTGTGAACTCAGGTTAAAGGGTACAGTAGTATTTTCACTCTTCAGTTAATTCTTTTGAATTATTTGGAACGAGCACTTAAAGTTAAACTTTAAGTAATGTATTATAATTATTATTATCATTTTAATTTAAAGTTTAATAATTAAAGTGAAATGTTCAAACCCAAACGAAAGCAAAGGAAGTGCGCCACGCATTCATTGTTGGTGTGTTCCCAGTTAAGGTTGAAGCGAGTTGGTGTTTGAGATCCTTTGTTGCTTCATCTGCATCACTCAGATCCATCACACCCACCTTCTACTTTCACAGGTAACGTCACACCCACTTATATTTCCCTTTCCGATCCCTCGCCACATTCGTTTCCTTTCCCAGAGCAACTCTTTTTTAGAATCTTCTGGAAATTCAATGACCACGACCCAACTTAGAAATTCTACGCTGTCAATTTTTAGTACTTGTAATTCTTCCTTCTTTTTTTTCGCATGAAGATTACCGTATGCCTCTGTTAGGTTCATCTTGTTTGAAAACTAATGTGCTTATGCAGAATGTGTCAATGTGATGTTAATTAACTAATTGATTAAATAATTGATGTATTTAGATCAGTTCAATGTGATGTAGATCCTGCAGGCCTCACTATGAGTAAAGCAGTTTCATCGAAGAAATCTTCCTCATTGCCCCCACCACCTACACCAGGCACAGTTGCATCATCCTATTCAAAAAAGAAGCGAAGTCCTAGAAGCCCTTTGCAGGATCTCAACCGCATTTCTAGCAGCAGCAACAGTAGTTATGCTTCTAGCACTGTCTCCACTGAAGCCCCAAAGGGGTGCCTCAGGTTTTTGTCATCCTCTTCTTTTAGAACCCCTGTCCACAGACCCAAGAATCTCACTAAAACTCCCAGCTCAGCCCCTCATGTAGCTGCATTGAAACTGTCTAAATCTAAATCCTCCAAGGAAAACATTCCAAAGGGTGATTCTGGGTTGAAAACTAAGACACTTGCATTGGATAAGGCGCGGAATCATAGGAAGAAGCCTCCTTCTGTCTACCAATGGCAGTCTGGGAAGAAATCAAGTTCTAGGACTCGTCAAAACCAAATGTCTAAGCCTTGTTCCGCTTTCAATCACCGTGGCAAGTTTATACCTAGGTTGTCATCTGCATCAGACCAGGTAAAGGAAAAAGAGAATATCTTGGTAGGCAGAAATGATAAAGTTGGTGAGCATGACCATGTCATATTGTGTCATGGTGATTTAAACTTTACTCCTTCGACCAAAAATGCTACTGGGTCGTGTTTGAAAGATGTTATAGTTTTTGGGGATTTGGAGGAGAATCCAAATGCGAGCATCAGTAGAACGCCTCCGATTCATAACTCTGTTTCCCCGGAGATACAATGTGGGTCCTCTCTGGTTCCAAAAACTGTAACACCTGCTTGTTATGGCGCTGGCTATGTTGTTTCTGGTGTTGTTGATAAGAGGAAATGTAGGCCCAGAGGGATTCTCACTGTAGAGAAGAAGTATTCAGGCAGTGGTAAAATAGCTGATAGTAGTTTTGATGATGATGAGAAAAAAGTAATGGACACTATTGACCATTCTAGTCCTTCCGTGTTACCTTTGCCATCTGAAGCTGTAGTGCATTGGCTTTCTTCTCCATCTAACAAGGGAAAGAACATTCTGAGTCAGAAGTTTGAAAATGGACTAAATAAAAGTCAGGGACTAGCATCATCCATAACTCTTGCTTCCAGTACTTCGCCAACATCCAGTTCCAAGACTTTTTGGAATGTAAGTGACAGCAGTGATTTGTCTGGTGGTGCCAATGGTATCATGAGAAAAATCAGATCTTCAATTTCTCCAAATGGGCTTGCTGAATTTCAAGTACCCTCTGATTACATGTTATCGCCTTCTTATTCATCTTTGTTGTTTTCTCCCAATCCCACACCTGTTTGTAGGGCAGGTATCTTAGGAAAAGGAAAAAGCGATCGATACAATGTCATAGATGAGAATTCACCCTTTTCCCAGAATTCATATGACAGTAGAAATGTTATTCAAACTCCACAATCAGATTCTAGTTCAGAATTACATGTTAGATTGTCATTGGTGAATGTAGACAATCAAAAGGAAGATAATTCTAACCCTGACCTTAACTCATCCAGGAACATACTTCTATCAGAAAGCTTCCTTGTCAATAGTTCGATGCCCCCTGTGGAGTCTGTTAATTCAAGTTTCCAATTTGATTGTTTAACTATGCCTTGTGAATCTATTGATCTCAGTAAACTTCCAAAATTTTTGGATGATCAGGACCCATGGTTATCTAGTTCAACAGTGAATGCTTCACAATCCCAAAGGATATCGTGGAGGGAAGGGTCACTGAGCCAACCTTACGAGCTGGATGAGTGTGATTGCTGTAGATGCTTGTCAGATGAAGAAGAAAATATCAATGACTCTGGTATCAATAAGTTTTCAGGTCCTCAAGTCATTATTGAAACAAAGGATGGTAAAAAATTGGGCAGTGATACTGCAATTACTGAAACTGAGGATAATGAACAGGAAATTGATGGCCTTGGCAAAGAAAAACATCAAGCTTTGATGTCATGTTCATGTGCTGAGTCCCTAAGCATTGATGGTGGTGGTCTAATTGCTTCGGGGGATGATTTAGACTGGACTTTTTGCCGCGTGAACAAGTTATTTGATGTGTGAGTCAACCCTTCGCTGTTTAAATCCATTTGTGAAAAAAAAACTTGTAATGTAACACCCCCTTGATCTAGATGGTTATTTGAACAAGCTCTTAACTTCCTCTAAGGCTACGTGGAAATTCGCCTCGCTGATGATGTGCACTTGTCTTGTATATATAATGGGTTGAAGGAAGAATTTCGACTTGGTGGAAGCACAATTTTCTCTAATTCCAATTTAGGAATAATTAACTGCTCAAGTGGTTAATCAAATCAATAGTGGCTACTAGTAACCATTCTTTGAACATATCATCAACTGGTTGAGTATGCTTCCCAAAGTATAATTTTTTTTACGGACAATTTTATGTAATGTAGCCTCCTCTTTTTCCTTTCTTTTTTTCGTTCTTGTTTTTAGTGAAATTTGTCTTTCACTTTCCTACGGGTTAACCAACATGGAAACCAACATTGAATCATATTGGTAGGTAGGGAATATGAGTGGTCGATCTTCACTGTATGCACAAAATTATTGGATTGATAATTGTTTTATTACTATATGTTGAATTAGTATTTTGTCTAGGGGATTGAAGAATTTCGTGACCGAAGAAAAGTAAAATTCAATTGTTGGGACCTAATGATAAGCTTGTATTTGAAACTCGTTTGCATGATTTCATACTGAGGTTCTTGCATTTCAATATAGCAAATATAGAAGGAAGAGGCTTGATGGATTGACATTTCTCTGGACTCAGTTAAGATCCAAATGCTGACAGCATTGATATCCGTATTCAAATTATGGTAGGGGATCTGTTTAAATTAGCGAAGGTTAAATATGCAGAAAACTGTTTTGCTCTGCTTGGTTAAAAATTTGATTACGAGCTATTAAGCTGATTAATACAAACATGAATTCTGATTTTGCTGATCCCAACGTGAGTGCAAGGGATAAGAGCTAGTAGTTGGCATATAAACAACATTTACGATAATATAAGTAGGGACTCCAAACTCGCCAAATCAGAAATCTGAAGTCCATACTTGTATATACATACATTTGATATCTTATTTCAATCATATCTAATTATATTAAAATTAAACAATTGTACCGGATTGAACATTGTGAGTAATCGGTCTGTGTAAATATTTGCCAGAGTATCGTAGCCATCAAAATCTAACCAAGGCTTCTGTTAATAGCTATTCTTAGTGCCAGCCAATACAAAAGAATTGTGAGAGAACGCTTAAGCTTATCCATAATGTGCCCACATACAAAATCATCAATGCAAAAAAGTTTTAAATAACTATTCCACAATGCTTTTAAGTAACCAAAGTTTTACTGGAAACAGATACATACTTCTTTTTTCTAATCTCTAAACTGTCTTTGCTTTTGGGGTCTTCTTCCTGATTTGTTTCCTGGTAATCAAGTACTTCATCTCTATAAAAAATAGCAATGCACCACAAAGTGCTGTGCTCTGCCATGAAAAAATTGAACACTTTATATTAAGTTGTCACACAGGTAAAATCACCAGATAGGAACACATGAAATAACAATAGTTTGCAAATACCTGAATGAAATCACTCAGCAATAAACTGAATTCAGGCTTATTAGGTCTATAGTTGTAGAAATCATACAGAATTGGTGTAGAAAGTGCCAGATAAAAGAGCTACAAAAAAAAGTAACCAGAGTTATGTTTTAGAACCAAAACAAAGATCAAAACTGGAAAGTAAATTTAAGAATAACAAAGTATATTCATTTCAAAGCTAAGAGAGTAAGCCCTCACCAGAAGATAAGATCCAAATGTACTCCCAAGAACAAATAGAATTCCTCCAACCCCCTTTAAAAATATGGTAGAGGCAATGACTGGCCGAACCTGTGTTTAACATTTTATCCAGAGAAGTAATACCAGTAAAAATTAAGTTCCATTCCAAAAAATTGATGGTGGAAGAAAAGATGGCCTTACATTAATATCTGGTACTGCTACCCCCAGTTTGGAGGATAAATTTCTCCTCACAACCGTGAGCTTGGGAATCAACTCCTTTGCAACGGGTCCACCAGTGTCATCAAATTCATTAAACCTGGCAACATGCATTCTATATAAATATGAATGTACTAAATGTTGCTTTAATCACAACCAAACATTTCATAGACAAAAATGTTGTCAAACAAGGTACGGGGTATACAACCTATGCCCATTCATAAACATCAACATGGTGATGCACCACCAAGCAAGGTAAAAAATAAAGTAATAGGACTTAAAACTGCTGAAAAGGTTATATCTAGCTACTGAAATGCATCCCAACCAACATGTCTGCAAGACATCGTATCAGAACAATAAAATTTAGTAGAGCTGTAGTCTCTGCACATATTTGATGAAACAAATACCATTGGAAAGCCAGCCAGATTAGTTCTTACTTAATCAGTTGATTTGATACACAACAAGGCGTCTACTGAGATCTTATATTCACTATCCATCCATCCTTCAATAAAGACAAAAATGTAAAATTAAAGGCAGCATAATTCATAAAGAATTAAAATACTATTGCTGTTAGAGTTGGAGTTTTAACCTAACTCATCCCTACAAATTCAGTTCCTAAGATAAAGTTTGCACCTCTTGCACCTTACTTATAAGTTATATGGTATATTATAGGTATATCACAAGACAATTTGAGATCATCAACAATTGATGCCTCACAGCTCCTTGTGTAGTGTGTTAGGCACAAAGCTGAATTCAAGCCATATTAAATGACGCATTAAAACCATCAATTTGCAGACTGTACTTAATTAGGCGTCAGACAAAGTACTAATTGCAAACTTAAAAATCCTCAATGATTTGAAGGAAGCGACTACAGGAAAAGCAACATCAAACGTACACGCGATGAGAAACTCAAGGTTTCAGGATTGCTTCGGTTGTTGTTACTATTAATTCCTCCTTGTATTTATTCCGACATGCTGGCATACTTAAGAGAACGAAGCAATTAACTAATAATTTACATTAAAGTAAACCATGAAGTTCCAGAGACAACTCTTTATGCTAAAAGATGTGTCATTAAACTTGAGAACAGCTCACCATAGTTCCCAAAAGAATCATTGAGCAAAAGGAAAATAACCCAGTTATAAAAAAATGTATCCATTAAACAACAAACAAATCTGAATGAAAATCCAGATGCACAAAATGAAAATTTAATGGGAAAACATTAAATAATTTGAACATTACGGATGGATCTAGAGAGAGGGAGGACTCACATCTGCCATGCTGAGAGGATGAAGAGGGAGGCAAAGAGGAGACGACCCAGAAAGGAGGAAAAGCCCATTGTTGTGAGTGTGTTTTGAAGTAGCAGGAGAGAAGCAGAAGATGAAGGGAAGAAAATAAAAGAAAAGTGATCAATTTGGATTTGGTCTGTAATTTGAATCGTCAAAGAATTGGAACCAAATTTAAGGTTTGAGACATTTGGAATATTTAGAGTGAGAGGAGGATAAATGTTATGCAAGAAAATCACAAAGGTCATATATACTTTTTTATTTTTGTCATTAACACATATGCTTATCTTACTGCTTTAATTGATTTGTCATGTTTTTTGCCTTTGATTTCAACTAACTTAATTGCAATCGCTTTAAGATCTAAAGTACGCGTGACTCCGTACAACGTTGTTGATTTCTTGGTGTTTGATTTGATTTTTAATGAAGAATTTGATAAATGTCAGGAATGATGGGTTCAGAAAGAGTTAATAATAAGAGATAACGATTGAAATAAATCATTGTCTTTTTTATTCCAATCCAAGTTAAAGAAAATTAACTCATGAAAAACAAATGAAAAAGATGAATTATTTACCTAAATTTTAAATATTGAATCTTAAAATAAAAAAGAAGACCATGTTTAGCTATGATAATATTTTGAAGTTAATTTTTAATATTTTAGAATTTAAACTGACATATTTTTAAGTCATAATTAGATTTTTGTTTTGTAATCGTGTATATTTTTTTATAACAAACAAATTCTACTTGAGTCAAGTAAATTATTATTTATGGTAAAAGAAATTCTCTTAATATTCATAATATTGTCTCTGTTCAAAGTTCAAATACTATAGATTAATTAAGGTAGAGCAAACTCTTATATATTTATTCACGTTTTATATTTATATTGTTTTAACATTGGCTGATGTCCCATTTTTTTATTATAATATTTTTAAATATTTATGCATTATTAATAATTTTTTTGACTTAATAAATAATGTTGTATTAATAAGATTTTATATTATATTATATTAATATTATTTATCTTGAAATATATGTTATAAATATATCTTAATTATACTTTATAATTCGATTATATAATACTAAAATTAATATAATATGTCAATAAATCATATTGAATTTCTTATTTACCTGTTATTATATCTCAATCAAATTAGAGTCAAACTCAAATAAATGATCATATTAATAATTCATTAAGTTAAGATAACGATAAAATCACTCCAATTATATTTAAGAATGTAAAATAAACTCTTCATCTCAGATATAATAATTTATTAAATTATAAAACTATGTAAAGTAAAAATGATAGAAAGTTGGAAAGTGATTGGTAATTTGGAAGACCCCTTCTTGTGATTTGACATGAGTGTCTCAAATAAATTTAAAAGTAACGATTAAATTTATGTTGCCTTCATTTTTAATTTAAATAAATTTTTATTTTCAGGTATGCATGAGATGTAGGTGGGTTTTAGTTTAGGATGAAATGTTTGAATTATGATATTTTGACATTTAATAAATTTGTATATTTATCGTATATTTACTATTTTGCACTTTGTTTTTTTGTTTTTTTGTTTTATTTTTTTACTGAATACAAAAATTTATTTTTAATGATCATGTCTCTCTTAAATATGGATTGTCAAGTGATTGAAAAGATGTGAAAACATTAAAAAAGAGGTTTATTATCGTGGGCTAAAAACAAACGATAATATACTCGTCGTAATGGTAATTATCGTCGGCATAATGTTGATAAGAATTTTGAAGCTAATATACTCGACGTAAAGATATTGGCGGGTGTGGACGACACATGGCGGGTGTTTTTTGCGTAGGTCAAGCGTGAGCTTAGCCTACAAGAAGTTTAGAAATTTATAAAAAATTGTGAGCTTGACCCACGCTTAGCTCACACAAAATTATATTAGCGTGGGCCAAACCTTCAAAATGTCCAAGTAGTTATAAAAATTGTGAGTTTAACCCACGGTAGGCCCACACAAAATTATATTAGCGTGGGCCAAGCTTTCAAAATGTCCAAGTAAAATGAGTTTAGCTACGAGGGGCACACAAGGAGTGTATATTTTTTTTATATTATTTATTTGAAAAAGTGTAGGCTTAACCTACAAGTTTGGCACGTAACTAGTTTCAATTTAAAATATATTTTTATTGAAATAAATCAATTTAAAAAAGAAAATTATTTTTTTATTAAAATAAATCAATTTTAAAATTACATTAACTAATGTGAAATCAATTTTAAATTACTTTATTTCTCTTTTTCTTATTACATTTATT
>Ga0123342_1006700_pt1 | contig 15781 bp, 6 predicted proteins | sample Turbeawhitnodule_FD_89960 | JGI IMG/M metagenome (GOLD analysis project Ga0123342, IMG submission 89960) | Root nodule microbial communities of legume samples collected from Mexico - Turtle bean Mexico white nodule | ecosystem: Host-associated > Plants > Roots > Nodule | place: Mexico: Nepantla... | reverse complement strand
TAGTTTATATTTTGTTAACCGTTTCCAAGTTTCCATCTTTCCAGAATTCTTGTATTTTGCAGAAGATTTGCTTCCAATTCTGTTTCTGAGATATTGTAGATTTTATTTTCTCTTTCTTCTCCTTAGAATTTGTTTCTTGTTTTGGTTCAAGAAGCAACTTGGACTTTTGCATATTTGGCCCATTCACAAAAGGTAGATGCTTCCTCCGGATAATTTACTCTAAAAAACACAAAATTAACAATAATAAGGCTAGTGAGTGTGAATAAATATATGCTCATCAATGGTCCCCAAATATCTACATTAATCAAATCAAAACATTTTTTTTATTTAGATGTACTAATAGGAAAATAAAGTCTTTTTTTTTTTATTTGCAAAATGACAAACATCACAAACAAAAGATTTGTTATATTTAACAAAAGGAAATTTATTCTTGATAACATCAATACATTTATTTGAAATATGACCTAATCGAAAACGCCAAAGGATTTCTAGATCTCTCTAACACTGACATTAACAGTATTGATGATGTGTGTAGATTTGATGGGTTTAATTTGAAGTTTCTGGTAAGATTGGATCCTGAGTATATAAAGTTTATCTTGCATCTTAGCAGAACCAATTATTTTCAAGGAGTTTTTGTCTTGGATGTGACAACCATTAGAATCAAAGGTAAGAACATAAGATAGTTTATCAATCAATTTTGTTACTGAAAGAAGATTAAAGGTGAAGCAAGGAATATATAAAATATTGTCTATGACATGATCTTGATTGAGGAAAACACTTCCAGAATAATTGACAATGACTTGATTACCATTTGGTAATTTAACAAAAATAGGATGAATTTGTTGATATGAAGGGAAATAAGTTAAGATGAACAAATGTGATCAGTAACATCACTATCAATAATCCAAGAACTAAAGGAAGAAATAAAGTTATTACCAATTTGTATTGTCATGTTGGAAGGAATAACAGAGACTTGACTAGAAACATTGTCACTGGATTTGACCTGTTGTAAAAGACCTAACAATGTTTGATACTGTTCAGGAGTAAAACCAATTTGTTGAGACTCCACTTCTGACTTTGAACCTTCATGATTCTACCCATTATTATTAAAATTTGTATTCTGAAAAACTGCATGACTCTCATCATGGTTCTGATTTTTAAATTTGAAATGAGGTGGAAAGTCATGCTTTTTATAGCATGTATCAAATGGTATGTCCTGTCTTTCCACAATGATTGCAAATTTTGTAAATATATCTTCTTCTATAACTTCCTCTTCCATATCCACCACCTATGCCATAGGTCGTAGCATTGTCTTTACAACCTCCTTTGCTAGTAGTAATCATTGTCTTGTATTGATTACCAAATTTTTTTTGTCTCTTTTGTTGTGTAACGAGAAAACAAACTCTATTCAATGATCGATTATCTGATGAATAACATGGTAAGCTAAACAAGGATCTTGTGAGGGATCAACAACTTCACCCATATATAAATGTGGCAACCAGAGCTCTGATACCATATTATAAAATAGAACAGATATGAACAAAAGAGAACACAAAGATGAACAAGAGAGTATAAGGAAGACAAATGATATAAGAATGAATATCTCTTTTATTATATTGAAATCAGAACGAATAGTCTGAATATATACAAGTTGTACACTCATTCTAGGTCTAACTAAATAAATAAATAATCAATCAATAAATACTAGAATCATAACAGACAAAGACAAAAATAAAGGTTATTCACCTCTATACAGATAAACAACTAAGAATTAGAGAAAACACAATTAATATTAACATTTTTCTATAACGTTTGTATGCATATCCTTTAAAATGAGCAAATGTCTATACATCACAATATTGTTTCATCTAAGTATTTCAACATCCACTTTAAAGCCTCCAAATGGTCATGTTTAAGATCTGTCATATACCTTCTAACAACATGTGTCAAATTTGGTCAGTTACAAACCATTTAATACATGATGATCTCTACTTCATTAGCATATGGACTAAGATGCACCTCCCTCCTCTCTTTTTTATAAACCATAGGTTTGGTTGACTAAAAGCTTTGTGTAATGCTAAAAAAAAATGTATTTTAAAACATTAAGACATTAAGGTGTTATACCTCTTACATTAAGACATTAACTTAATCAACTAATAATCTTTTATTTATATATATATATATATATTTATTGACTAAGTTAGATACTATTTTATAAACTAAAAAAATATTGGTATTTAAAGTAGTTTTTATTATTAATACAAATTTATAAAGTATTTTATAAATTGATATCTAATATTAGTTATAAGAGTTTTAGCTACTAATTATTTTATATTTTAAATTAATCACTAATAATCATAGATTAATTTAGAATTTAAAATAATTAGTAGCTAAAATCTCAATGGCTAAATAAGATACCAATTTACAAACTACTTTATAAATTTGTATCAATAATAAAAACTATTTTAAATATTAATATTTTTTTAGTTTATAAAATAATATGACTTATAATTAAATTAATATATTATCTAGTTATTTTTATCTCTAAATTAATTATTATATAATAATTTTCTTGTAGTAGTGTTATCTTCTTATTTTATTTTCGGAATTTAAAGATCTTATTGCTTTCTAACTCATTCTTTTCCATCAACTTTATAATTTCGTTAGACGTGTTTATACTCTTTTTTATACTTTAAATTTTTTATATAAACACAATAATTACTTATTTTTTGTTAACTTTAAAACAAAATCTATAAAATGTTAACAAAAGTTATATATTATTTGTAATCTTAGAAAACTTGTTTTTTCCTTTTAAAACTTAAATTAATAAGAAGTTATTTTTCATAAAGGAAATTTGGATCTTGTTTTGATGTAATTTTTAGCAATTCACGTATATTTAAATTAGTTTTTTATTATTAAGAATTTCACTTTATTTTATATTATAAAAAATAATAAATTAATATTTTCCAATTTAAAAAAATGTCTATAATTTTAATATATAGAGAGAGTTAAAAATATCAGAAAACGTTATTTTTGTTTAAAAATATTTTCATTATACACAGTGACTATTATTAATTGTTACCCCACCACTACCAAAAGCACAAGCTATGAAAGCAAGATTTTTAATACGTGCAAATTCCTCTAACTGTTTTATCATCACTTCTTCTAATGATAACAATTTTTTCCTCATGAATTAAATTTATTAAAACTCAAAAATAAATTTTCATTAAACTATCTTTTAAATATAATAAATAAATAATTTTGAAATAATTATGTTAAAAAAATAAAAATTATGACATACATATTTCCAAATTACTCTGATTATTTTTTAGTCTAGAGATTAAACAATTAATTTAAAGTAGAAAGGTTGTGTTATCACTTTTATCAAATAATAAAATTATTTTTATCTAATAGAAAAGAAAAGAAAATAGTGTAATTCAGAAAATGTATTTTTTTAATAAAAGTATTATTTTGTTGATAATTAAAATGAAATTAGATAGTATAATTGTGATTTATTGAATTAGATAAATTGGATCAACAGTGATATTTGGCGGGTAAGATTGGAGGGAAATGACAGGTTGTAGTAGTATGTATGTAGTACGTTAAAGTGACTTGAGAACGAAACCAACGCTTCCGGTTCTAGCCTAATGTCAGCGAAGCACACGCGTCGACACAGGACAAAACAACACACTATGCAACTTTTCACTTTTACACTTTACTCCTTTTATCTTCATTTCTATTACCATTCACTTAACAACACATTTTTTTTTTATTTTTTATTTATTATTTATTTATTTTGTCTTTCTTCATTATATCACAGGGGAAAATTCACTACTACAAGGAAGAAGAAGAAGTAAATGATGAATGTGTTTCAAAAGTTTCAGTGTATTAATGGATGTCCTTGTGGTTGGACCAACACTTGCACCATTATGTATATTTGGAAATTACATTATACAATGTTAATTTTGGAACCAATTACTAAGACACTTTGGGAATTTGAAGGAATGTTGTTCTGGTCAAATTAACGTTCTCTGTTAATATTTAGTAACAGCATAAACTGCAGCAGAGGCTTAAATTTTAAAAATTTTATCAGATTCCAGACAGTAACGTCTTTGTTTTTTGGAAAATAATGAAAATTGCTTATTTATTATATAACAAACTTGCCTTTATTATTCAGGTTCACCTCCCAACGTCTCTCTGATAAATGTTCTCCAAATATTCCAATACAAATTTAATAAAACAGTAATGTGAGAAACAGACAGATCAAATATAAAATTGTTAGAAAAGAGGATTCAATTTGTATGTTTATCATTACAGTTTTTCTCTTCAAATTTAACTGATAATAATAAATTTGTTTGTTCTTGTTAATTCATAAATTAAGAGGTGTGTGTTATGGTTGTATTTAGAGAGTAAGATTAGAAAATGGTAATTAGCATTAGCATTGGTATATTATGAATTAAACGTATTAGAAGAATTCACACTGTGGAGGACCCCTCTGTGCCAACTCCACTCTCATCCTCTCTCTCTCTCTCTATCTGCCTTTTACCCTAAAAAGGGGTGTTCGTTTCCTTCATAAGGCCCTCTACTGCGGCACTCTTCTCAGTTGAGTGTAGAGAGAGAAAGAAGGAGTGTGAGAGAGAAAGAGAGGATTGCGTGGCTCTATAATGCTTTTGTTGTTATTTTCACAGATTGTCATCTCTTCCTTTTAACAATTTTTCGTAAAAGAAATTCAACACATCACGCACTTACGCACAGACCCCATCAATAATCTGAACAAAAAGATTGGTTCTTGTGAATTTGGAGCAAGAGGGTGGTTGGTTGAGTTTTGTTTTTGAGGTCTTGCAATGGCACCCAGTTTTGACTGTGTTTCGAGCCTCCTTTGCTCAGAGGACAGCACTGTTTTCGACGACAGCCATTATGGAGGTACGATGACGGGGGTGTACGAGGACATCTGGCGTCCCCGGAGGCGCCACTTTGATGAACCGGATGAGTTGCCATTGCTGAGTGATGAGTGCTTGGCGATGATGGTGGAAAGAGAGTGCCAACTCTGGCCTGGTGTCCGTTACTTGAATAGGCTACAGACTGGAATTTTTGACCTTGGTGCCAGAAAGGAGGCCATTGATTGGATTCACAAGGTGGGTTCAAGAGTTTTTTTTCTTCTTCTTTCTTAATCACTCAAAGCTCTGATCTTTTTTAACCATCTCTGTTTTGGTCTTTTTTCTTGTGAAAAATAGAAACATGGACTGTTCTTATATCCTGAAAAGAAATCTGAACCTTTTGGAAATTTTAGTTTGAATTTCACATTTCAGTGATTAATGATGAATTGATGATTCCCTTGGTACCTTTTGTGATTTAACTTGTATGTTCTGAAGGCCGATTGAATGGAAATTTTTTATTATATGCCTTTCAAGATGTTCAAAACTAGGATCAGACTTGGATTTACCTTGAACTGATTATTATTTAGTGCTTATCCGATTGTCTTTTAGCATGATCTAACCAGCGAACCTATATTCTTGTTTTATAGGTCCGATCGCATTTAGGATTTGGTCCTCTGTGTGGATATCTATCTATAAATTACTTGGATCGATTCCTGTCTGCATATGAATTACCAGTAAGTCCAAGATTGAAAAAAAAAAAGAGAATATTTTTTTATTATGCCATTATATTGTCTTCTGGCTGTGATCTGATGTTTTTTCCACTCACAGAAGGGAAGAGTTTGGACAATGCAATTGTTGGCTGTGGCGTGTTTATCTCTGGCAGCCAAAATAGATGAGACAGAAGTCCCAGTGTTTCTTGATTTACAGGTAGAATAAAATATTTGTATATTTTATTTTCAGTGTTTGGTACCTACTAAGTCAATGTATTATTAGTTTTGCATGTGCTAAACGCTAATAATCCGTGTTGTCTATGATTCAGGTGGGTGAATCGAAGTTCATATTTGAGGCTAAGACCATCCAGAGAATGGAGCTTCTAGTTCTAAGCACATTGAAGTGGAGAATGCAATCAATCACTCCTTTCACCTTCCTTGATTACTTCCTTTACAAGATCAATGGTGATCAAAGTCCATTAAAGTCTTCAGTTATGCAATCTATCCAACTAATATCAAACACTGCAAGAGGTACCGATCTGTTTCCCCCCACACACACTTCATTGCACAATTGGGTTGTTTTCTCAATGTGGCTCATCTGTGCAGTGATAATAACTGTGAATGGGTGGAATTAGTGATGGTAATTTGGATGGTGTGGATTCAATGCAGGAATTGACTTCTTGGAATTCAAGCCATCAGAGATTGCAGCAGCAGTGGCCATGAATGTCATGGGGGAAGCCCAAACAGTTGACACAGGAGAAGCAATTTCTGTTCTGATTCAACACGTAGAAAAGGTAAGGATGGTGGTCCAAACAAACATCATATACACTAATGATGGGTTTTACTTTGTTATCCTGGGATCATTTTTAGTTTATCACTTGTTTTGTAATCAATGATAAATACAATTGAAGGTTTAGTTGGTTGATACTAATAACATTGTGTCATTTGGATTTTGTCAGGAGAGACTATTGAAGTGCATTAAAATGATCCAAGAGTTGTCATCCAACAACAGGGGCTCTGTCAAGGATTCAAGTGGTTCTGTCACTTGCCTACCCCAAAGCCCAATAGGTGTGTTAGATGCTTTGTGCTTCAGCCACAAAAGTGATGACACAAATGATGGTTCATGTGCTAACTCTTCACATAGTACTCCTGATGCTAAAAGGAGGAAGTTAAACAAAACCTGTGGAGCAGAGCTATTGTAGGGATGTGGATTGTGAAATTTTCCATCATCCTTAGGATGCTTTTCCAAAAAATGGACATTATGTGTGTTTTATGGAAGGTGCCCCCCTCAAAGCAATACCAAAATGAGGCAGGAAGACATAGCTAGTAATAAATTATTTTTTATTGTCTAAAACAAAAGAGAGACCCTGGTGTAAAAAAAAATACCAAAACTATATAAGGTGAGGTGGGTCATGTGTGGAAGATGGGTGATCAAGTGAACATTCTTATACATTGCATGCTATTGGCATGAAGTGAGTAATCACCAGCTGTTAAAATATATTTTAGATCTCTTAACAGCAGCTAGACAACAAAGGAACTCAAAGAGAATCAGAGTATTGTATGTAAGTACAGTGGGGGAGTTTTTCATTTGTTCAATTGTTTTTTACTTTTGAGATGGGAGAGAAAAATAAACTTACAAAAAAAAAGACAGAGCTATATAATTTGCGGGAATATTTTATCTATGCTTATTTTCCATTTAATCAGTTTCTGATGTTATTTTTTTCAAAAGAAGACTACTGTTGTGTCACCAACCATATTCTCCTTTACTGTGAGAAAAAAGCTTTGTTAGCAATTCAATGACACTTTCACTGTTACAACATTGCTTTATTGTTGATAAGTTCATTGGTAGGCTTAACCTGTGCTGTCTTGCGCATGCAGCAAAGGGTAGGTCAGAAAGAAATACACAAAAAGAAAAAAACTATTTTCTTCCATTGCAGGCAACCATAAATGGACAAAACTTGAATCATAACCACAACATGCATGAATCCCATTCACTCATTTCTCTATTTTCTACATAATTACGCCTACGCTTTCACACTGATTGCACAAAACCAAAACCAGACAAACTACAAATCAAAGCACTGCTGCCACTTCACTTCAATCTCACTAATATTGTAAACTTTTCACACCATATTAAACCATTTATTATTACAAACTTTTATCTGTATCCAACTTTCAGAGAAATTATTCAATAAGTTTAACTTTTTGGTTTGTTGAAATTAAAGAGTATCTTTATTTGTGGGTGCTGAAAATTTTAGACTAACAAAACTGTAAAAGTAATATTTGCATAAAGCTTTGCCACGTGAAAGAGGTATATAATAAAGTATATTTAATGTTTCTTAGGCACATTTTTTTTTTAATTGAAACTCCTTAAAGCTAGATTCTTCAATAATTATAGGAGTTTACATTAAAAAAGACATGGAAAGAGAAGTTATTACTTCTGGAACACATAATTGTTGTTAGTGTATGACTGGATGAAAAAAATTAAAGAAAAAAATAAAGGTTTTCAAAGGCATGCTTGTGGATAATTACTACATTTTACTAGGGCTTGCATTATTATTTATTTTTCTTGGTATATATCCACCTTAAAAAAAACAAAATCTTGTTTATCTGACCTTTTAAATGTTAAAGACAACAACATTACATTACTCACTGTTTTTTAATTACTGACTTTATTTGTTTTTATGTCTTGTTTTTATTAAAAAATATTTATATTTATCTCTTCTTTAAATTATAAAATAAAATCAGCTATTATTTCTCGATAGATAACAATAATTTGTATAAAATACTAATGTAATACATGAAAAAATAAAAGATATAATAGAAAAATATAGTTTTACTACTTTTTATTGGAGTAGAGGAAATTAATTTTCGCTACAAAAAATCTTATTTTAACTTAATAAAGATATATAGATAGTGATTTTCTCTTCTACTATTTTTTTATATATTTAAGACAAATTTATTAAAATAAAATAATTTTAACACTCCATTAAATATATTTTTACAACATTTTGAAAAAACAACACATTTGGATAATTTATTTTTTTCAATATATATTCTGCTAAATATTTATCCAAATAATATACCGTGTCAAATAATTACTCAAATAGTAGAGTATGATTTAGCAGTTCATAACTCGATTCCATTTTATACTTATTTTTTTTATTTGTTTAAAAATAAAGGAAATACACTTTTAAAACTATAAAATAAAAAGTATTATATTGAAAAATAAATATTTTGTGTAAAATTGTACAAAAATATATTTTAAAAATAAAAATTTAGAAAGGTGATTGTATTAAGGAATATAATGTTATAAAAATAAATATATTAAAAAAATAATAATTTAGTAAACTAATTATATTATAAATAATTATTTAGAAAATACTATAATTTAAAATTTTTTTAGAAAAGTAATTATTTTAAGAACTAATTAATTAGAAAATTAAAAATTTGAAAATTTAATTTGTTAGAAAATTAAATACTTAGAGAAGTCATTATTTTGTTTTGTATTCAATTAAAAAAATACAATATTAATAGCTATTTATTTATAAATCAAATACAGAGTAACTAAATGTAAAAAATGTAAAACAAATCCTATATTAAAAAATATCTTAAGTCAAGTTTCAATATTAAATTAATAAATACTTTAATTATTATATTTATTATTCACAAATCAATAATTTAAATTATATAAACATTTTTTACTATTTTTTTTTTAAAAATCTTTCCTTTTTTCTATGAAAATTTCAAACCAAAGTTTTATAAAAAAATATTTCTTAAAATATATATTTTTGCAAATAATTAAATTCATCAAATAGTTATTTTTTAAATTATTATATTCTATATAACTGTTTGTGTAATTAGTTCTTTTAAGAAATTATTTTTCAAACCAAATTATTAAATAATTATTTTTAAAACTCAAAATTAGCAAATATATTTCCTTCATTTAACAAAAATAAAATGAAGTTTAAAATGAAACCAAATTTTGAACTGATATAGTAAAATGCGATGTTCAGATAATTATTTAACATAATATCATATTTGGGTAAATATTTGACATAATATCCTGATTTAAATTTGTTATCTGGTTAAAACTTAATTTTAATATAAAACAAAGATAAATTAATATTTTTTTTCAATTTGACGAGTTTCAATTCTTGTTGGTGTATGACTTTTTCTTTCGGTTTAGCTAATTTTTAAGTATTTTTTAGCTTATAAAGGAGTTCATATTATAACTATGAAAATATTAACCTAGAGAAGTATTAATTTTATTTTCATAATATACATGATATATGTTTAAATTTTTTTATTATATAAAATAAACATTAATTTTGTTAGTACCAAGAAGGACCTAGATTGGGTCTAGGTATTCTTAACATTTTATTTTAAAGAATTATATGTATATATTTAAAGAATTATATGTATATATGCATATACTTATAGCAAGAGAAAGAGACAGTAAGACATTATGCAGTAGAAAAGAAAAACGTTTTTGCTTCTTGCACTTTATAATTGCTAATAGCACCTCATAAGTTTTAAAATACAGTTGAGGAGTTGAGTTTCAACACATCTTCTGCATAACCATGTTATCAATAACAGAAGGTCAAAAATCCAGTATATAAACATTCCATTGCAGAGGTTGGCGCCACAATAGAATGTCTCCCTTTAGAAATTGTCAATGGTGGTTCGCAAACAACAGAGAAAACTCAAATGGCAGTAGAAAGTGAAGAAGAAATGGTTAATGTACAAAATTCATATGGTCATTTTATACTTTTCGCCCTATGGGGGTGCAATTAGCAAATAAGGGGAGCAGAAAGCAAAAGGAAAAAAGAAAATATTTCTAACTATCTATTTTTGGCTGCTTCTTCTTGCACCTCTATACATTATTGAGACATCCCATACTAAATATGAAAATACATCCCATACTAAATGTGAAAATACTTTTTTATTCTTCTGTAAAAAAATAAATTAACCTTTAAAGTCTCACATCCTTCACATTTTGATTACATAATCAATAAGATATTTTTGGATCTGGAAGTCTTTTTTTTTCTTTAGATTTAGAAGAATCCGAAAGTATTTTAAAAAAATATATATTCTGAATTACATAATACAGAAGCTAATCTTGGATTCATAAATAGCTTATGGATTATGTAATCCAGATTATATTTTAAAAAAATGGTATTTTGGATTTAATAGATCGGAAGTATTTTCTGAATTTTAGAGTAGCTTATGGATATAGATATATTGCGGAAGCTAATCTCATATCCAGAAAATATTTACAGATTATATAATCCAGAAGCTAATCAAGAATATGATAATCCAGAAGGTAATTAAAAATATGGAAAAAAACTTTTAGATTACGTAACCCAAAATATGAATTACACTTTAACTTTTTTACAAAAAAGACACTTTAGAATACAAAAATCTATGAGGTGAAACAAGAATGTGTGGAGGTCAGGAAGAAGTAGTGTCTATCTTTCTTTCCTCATTTCCTCATGGACTTTGTTGAGGTATTATAACTATTGGGATGCTTCTTTTTGCACCTTCATAACTTATAAATTTTATAAGTAGTGTAATTTGAAAGTCATTATCGGATTATATAAATTGAAAAATTCGATAAACAAATTTAGAGTATTGTATACAAGATAACAAAATGATTCAGTCCAATCTTTTTTAATTATTTTAAATTTTTATTTTATTTTTATGGTCTCAACATGTATACTATATTTTAAGTTTTTTAAAATTTTTGTTTTGGTGTAAAAAAATTGTAATAGATTTTAATATAATTATATGATAGGTTTAAAAAGATATGGGTGCGATGATCATTAGATATTGATAAGTAATGTCTAAAAGTTTTAATATAAGATGAACAAATATTTGAGTTGATTATGATTTTATGGATTAATGTATTTGGTGTGTATATTATAATTAAATTTGAAGTGTGTGTGACCAAGAAATATACATTATTATTATTTTATATTTAGAAAGTTTTTAAATTATTAACTTATTTTTTATGTTATCATTTGGCTATTATATATGTAATGTTTTATTTTATTTTGTGACATATATATATATATATATATATATATTTAAAAAAAGTAAAAGTAATACATTTTTAAATGTATAATAAGAATAGAATTTTTAAAAAAAAGTAAAAATGCATTTTGAGATTACATTAGAGGGTGTAATTGAATTTTTTTGGGATGCAGACAAACCGTCTTTTTGTTTGGTCATCATTTAATAAAGTCGGCACAACATGAATCACATTATTATATTTGACTTTTGAATGCAAATGGCCTCAAATTATAACATTAATTACTGATCTTTTGTAATATAAAAATAATAATAGTGAGATTTGTGCCACCTGTTTCATTTAAAGAAATATTTGTGTGTAACGTTAATTGCTTTACTTTTTAACATATTACACTTCAAGTAATTTAATTTTTAATCACGCTCATCGATTAAAACAATTAATTTAACTTTTTTTAATATTACTAAAATAATAAAGTAAATTTTATTATAAGTTATTTTTAAAATTATTTTCTAACTGTTGTTTAATATAAAAATACAAATGCTTATAATATTTAATAAAAAAATGAATATAAGGTAGAATAATTATAAATTTTCATTTTCTGTTCTTGAAGTGGCTCAAATGAAGGTAAAGTCGAATCATTTTTTATACTGTTGTGATCTTAGAGGTAACATCTAGTTTTTTTTGCTACACTTCTTCAAAAAAAATAAAATGAGCAGTAGTAATGATTTTCTTTAAATTGCTGGCATTATCCATACATTCAACAAATCATTTCTATAGCTGTTTGCTTAATTTTATGTGTCCACATTACTCGAGAACAAATAATCTATACACCCTATTTTTATTTTGCAGATCAATATTTAACCTTTCTATTTTTATTTTTAGTTTATAACTTTCTCATGGTATTTTCCAGCATTAGAAGGCAATTGTTTACCTGAAATTTGCAGATCAATATTTGGAGAACGAAAACTTCTACCTTCAATTGAGACAGAACATACTGCAAATACATTAGGTACCAAGTTTATACCAATTTCTGATGAACTTGTAGCATCTGAAGGTCCAGTTATTTAACTTGTCTTGCTTAGGTGAGAGTAGATCTAGCCACAAGTCAATCATTGCTCCATCTGCAGTTTATCAATGACATGTTCAAGAAATGGTTGACTGCAGTTTACCAATGTCATGTTTAAGTAAGTTATTGGTCTAAGAATTTACCAATCTATACCTATACCTTATAACTGTTTTTTTTTAAATATTTTTTTTCTATTTTATCTTTATATTTTTATTATAATATTTTATTTATTTATTTTATTTTACTTATTTTATCATTTTATAATTATTTAAAATTAAAAAAAAAATTGATATTAAAATTTTAAAAAATTGTTTACGATTTGTAACCCACTAATACAATTAATTATTGATTTTACTTCTTTTATTAACACTGGAAAATATAGATTTTATCTAGTTTAATTGGCATCTTAAACACTACACTAGTCACATATAATTTTGATATATTATAAAATCTTTTCTACGCTTTACGTTCTCGCGCCTATATATTTGCATTTTTATTTTTTTCATTTATATATATATATATATATATATATTTTTTTTTAAAATTTAATTAAATAAATATGAATATAAATGAAAAGACACATAAATTATCTAAGTGTATATATTAATATATTGTGATAAACATAGTCTAACCTAATAGTTAAATTTACAAATGTCATGCAATATGGTAAAACAACTTTAAAAAATATCATGCAATATAGTTTTTATCTCTTTTATTTAATTACAAGTAAAAATATATATTAAAAAATTTTAAATTTATCACACAATAAACATAATTATATTAAAACAATTACATCATTATTAAGATAGGTAAATCACTAATTTTGATTTGTAGTTACTAATATAAAACTTAAAAAAGAGAATATAAATAATAAATTTTGAATAGGAAAAAAATGTGTTTTTTTCAATGAATTTTGGTAACTATTTTTTTTAATCTAATATATATTGTCATTTCATAGAAAGCCATTATCGATTTATTAATTTTAAATTTTAATTGTGGAGTAGTTTTTGTGGTGGAACACTTTATTAGATGTGAAAACGACGTAAAACAATTTTTCATATCTTCCTCTTAAAAATTATAGTTTTATCTCTTCTTATTATTTAGTTTATTGTTACTAAATGTTCTGCAATATATTATATTTTAATTATTTGTATATAGTAGAAATTTAAGTAAAATCTTATAAATATCTCATCAATACAATTTATTTTTTTATAAAATTAGTAAATTTAAAATTTAGTTTTATTAATATGAATAGTTAAATTGCATAATTTTTACTTAAAAATTTAGAGACTTTGGATCCTATATAGTACTTAGGATTTGTCAATAATTTGAATAAACAACAAATTGAAAATTTAAAATCAAGTAAAATAGTATCATTCACATATTTATATTAAGAGTGTAGATTTATAATTTATTTTAATAAATATAAATATATTATATCCATATATAAAAAGATTCTTTTCATAAATAAATTTTAATAATGATATTATAGTTTAGTTTCATTTCGAAAGCTGTTTTTCCAAAATAAAATTATATAAATAAATATATATAAATTATATAACTTTTCTGTTTTTCCTACTAAAAATATGTGGCTCACTAAACAACTTTCTCTTTTTTCTTCTTTCATTTCATTATGCCTTTTTGTTATTTTTGTTTATGTCACGTTGTAATTTAATTTTTATTTTTCTTATGAAAATCAAATAAATCATAATATTTAGCAATCTATTTTTTTTTAATCTTATAAAAATATTCAAATAAGAAAATAATAAATAAAAGTTATAAATTTTTTAAAGATAAAAGAATTATGAATGATATGTTTTATATCATTTGATTATTGTTGTAATTTAATTAATGAAGATATTCCTTAACAATAATTTTATTTCTTTTGAATAATACACAAAAATAAAACATCCTTAATATCAATCTTTATTTTTATTTAGTCTTCCCTTTAAAAAATAATTTAATATTTTTTTCTTTAAAATATATATATAGTTTGATATTTAAAAGATACAAATATACATATATCTATATTTTATTTAAATAAATATAAATACATGATAATAATAAAAATAAAAATACGGATACACGTGCAAGAACGTTTTGTTTCCATTAACATTATCCAATTAAGATGCCAACCCTAATGTAGTATGGAGTGCTAGTTATAAGAAAATAATAAAAAATGGTAAGAAGAAGAGAATAGATATTTTTTATTCTCTTATGTGTATGGTTACATCACTTCATGCATAAGAAATATATAGGGAGTTTCTCTCTCCAAATTACAATCTAATTACGTAGGACATGAGATTCTATAATTATTAAATTAATTGCATATAATTGGGTACAATATCGTACAATATTACATATAATTTGATAATTATTATTTCCTTAATACTCCCCTCAAGTTGGTAGGTGGAGATCATGAAACCCCAACTTGTGTCGTAGCGACAAAAACCGTTCCTTTTGCCTAATGCCTTTGTAAAAATATCTGCAAGTTGATATTGTGTACATAGAAAGGACTGATTATCCCAGCTTGTAATTTTTCTCGCACAATGTGACAGTCTATGTCAATGTGTTTTGTGCGTTGATGAAATACTGGATTTGCTGCTATATTTAATGTCGCTTGATTGTCACAGAAAAGTTAAGCTGGTAAGTTACATGACACCTTTAAATCATGCAACATATATCGCAACCAAACTATTTCCAAACAAGTATTGATCATCGCGCGGTATTCTGCTTATGATCTTGATACGTTTGTCTGTTTTTTTTACTTCCATGAGATAATAGAAGAACCAAGAAAAATGCAATACCCAGATACTGATCTCCGAGTTGTCTGACAACCTCCTAGTCTGAGTCGCAATAAGCTGTCAATGTCAGATTGTTTTCGGATGGCAATAACAATCCTTGTCCTGGTGATCCTTTGATGTACTTTAGGACTCGAATTGTGGCATCCCAATGAGGTTTCCGTGGATCCTGTATATATTGACTTAGGGTCCGAACCGAAAATGCTATGTCAGGCCGAGTAACCGTGAGGTATATCAGTCGTCCCACGAGTCGCCTGTATTTGATTGGATCCTTTAATAACTCTCCATCGTCT
>Ga0123342_1006699_pt1 | contig 15782 bp, 4 predicted proteins | sample Turbeawhitnodule_FD_89960 | JGI IMG/M metagenome (GOLD analysis project Ga0123342, IMG submission 89960) | Root nodule microbial communities of legume samples collected from Mexico - Turtle bean Mexico white nodule | ecosystem: Host-associated > Plants > Roots > Nodule | place: Mexico: Nepantla... | reverse complement strand
TCTGTTCATTTTCACATAAATCGATTTATTTTCTGTAAACTGTGTTAAACACTGTTTCTGCGAGAAAGTTTTAAAAGGTCAATTCACCCCCCTCTTGAACTTTGGCACTATTAAACCCAACAAATATATGTTGACATGATTTCTTATATGTTGAAATGTAAATCGGTAGCTCACCCTTGCTTTGTTGTTTTGTCTATGAGCCTTATTTGCCCTCATATTGAATATGACCACAAGAATCACAATACACATAAAAGAGTGAGCTAATAATATAAGATCATTCATTTATAAAACACACACATAACTCATTTCAATCCACAACCCAATTCTCTATTTTTCATTTACTCAAAGCTTTTGGAAGATTAATATTAAGTCTGTTCCAGTAGAGATTAACACCTGACCCATCTGGAGTATACTAGAATGTTCTCAACTCCTTTATTTCAGGGTGATACATTATAAATATCTCCTTTCACTTCTAACCCCTTTATATCCTTAATATATGTGATCAGGCTATTCCTTAATATATGTGACCAGGCTATTGGTTAAGCTAGAATATTTCCTTTCCTTAATGAGTCTTGAACTTAATATGTGACTATAAAGGTTATGATGCCTTCTCAGTTATCCTCACCACAACATCCATAAAAGAACAACAACATCCCATAAAAGGGTCACGCAAGTAACATATATCATTTTGTATTAATATCATCCCTTTTTTTCCATACACATCACATATATAAATATCACAACAATGAATATATATTAACTACAAATATATATAAACTCGTCATAAAAATGTCACTTGTTTGATTGATTTTCAGTTGATTATTTTTACTTTAGTGAAAATCATACAAAGCATAAGGGTTGTTTACTTTATTATCTTTTGAACGGTTGTTTGAGTGAGAATATCTTCTTAGACAAAAATTATAAGAAACCAAAACTTTTGCAACAACTCAAACCTACCAAAAACATACAAATAAACATTTTAAACCAATTGTAATGATTTTAACAAGTTTAAAACAACAATTAATACTAATTTATCAATTTAAAACTCATATATCACTAGTCTAGTCTAAATGACTACACCAAACCTAAGAACATGTAATATCATTATAATATAAAACAAAATACTCCTATCATATATCAATTCAATTCTATTATCATTAATAAAAAAATTTAGTCAAAGTTCATACCTTCATAAGTTTTCCTATTCTCTAATCACCTTACATAACTAGATTTTTTTGTACATATATATATATTTCGAATTCTTCTTATCTCAAATCTTGTGCTCCTAACAAAATGATAAAAAAAATCAAATAAAAATTAGAAAAATCATGACTTGCTATTAAGCATCCTGATTCAAAACAACAAATTATATCATTATAAATATCAGACGAGTAAAGTTTAATTTATTCAACTCATATGTCACATGCATGCAAATAATTTATACAAGGAAGCCATAGAAAGAAAAAAAAATTAAATAAATAAAAACTTTATAAAAAAATAAAATTTGATAAGTTCAATGGTCCTAATTACGAGTTTCTTCTAAATTAAGGCTTCTAATAATAAAAAAAATGAAAAAATATTTCATAATCTCAAATTGAAATTAGAAATAATTTAAAAAAAATTTAGAGATGATAAAGTTTTATAAAAAAAACTAAATAATTAATTTTTTTTAACATATATTAATCATGACTTGGAATTCCAATCTATATTTATTTTAAAATTATCCTTACCAAACATAAAAATCGGGTCTCACATAACATATTTATTATAATAAAAAAATATTTATTTAATTAAAATGCAAGAATAAAATAAAGAGATGCGGGTGGGAAAATTTTAGAGTTATACTAAAATTAAAACAAGAGATCATACATGAGAGTTTTGAAGTGAGAAAACTAAAGTTATGGATTTAAAAAAATTATATTTAAAGCAATTCTTTCAGTAACATTTTATATTAATTTTTCTTAACTATGGTATTTATACGAGTTAGTTAAGTCATCGAAGATATTAAAAATTAAATATTACGTTGTTTTTTTCGTCTATAAATACCCACACATTCCCTGCATTTCAAAGCTGAGAGAGCCACCCTCTGTTTTCTCTCTAACAGACTAACTTGAAGACAGTTTGTTTTGTTCTCTGTTCTGTGTCCTCTGTTTTGCCAAACTTCTGTGCATCTCATTCTGCAGCCATGGGAAGTTTGGAAATTGAAGCAACAAATGGTCACACCACTGCTCCTCACAAAAATACTGTGAGTTTCTCTCTCACTCACCAATTTATCATTTGGTATATGCAATACAATTGTTGGAGTTTCACACTTTCTAAATCCTATCTTTGTTCTTCAACACATGTGAACATATACTCTGTTTTATGTTTCCCTCGTTTTTCCAATTTTCATCATTGTCCTTCATCCGTTATCGAATTATCCATAATATGTTTTCACACATTCGAGTTAAGAAAAAGCTAAAAGTGAGTTTTGTGATGAGAAAATTTTAATGTGACCTTCTCCCTTAATAGCATGGAAATGGCCACACTAGTTTAGAGGTTTCATCAACAGTTGAAACCATTGCTTAATAAGCACACATGAGAGAATGAAAATCATTTGCTTAGTAAGCACATCTATATATATATATATAATATATATATATATTATTATTATTATTATTATTATTGTGTGTGTTAGTTGACCATAATGAATATTTTAGGTTTATGCAAGAGGAACTTAATATTCGAGTGCAATTAATCACTCTCGTGTGAACTAGGAAAAATCCATGATTCTATATGAAGTTGTTTTCTAAACACGCAATTGAAAAATCAATCTTGAATTTTTTTATTTTTTATTTTTACTTTTTGACCTACTTTATATGAATTATAATAATTAAATATTTTAATAATATCTCAATTTGTTGTTAAAAATCTCAAATTGAGTATAAAATTCTATTAATATTTAGACTAATAAATATTTGATACACACAAAATTGGGTAAAATTTGATGTAATTCAATATAAAGAACAGAAATTTTAGTATTGCTAAATGGATTGATGTGATTTGATGAAGCATGACAATAAATAGTAAACTATATTTTATCAAATTCACGGAGAAATTGAAAATGCTTTGAAGTGGAAATGAAGCAATTTTTAGAAATAATATTAATTTAAAGTATGTACACATCATCATTCTTATTATTTAAGTAAAATTTTTTTATAATGTTTTAGATTTAAAAGTTAATTTTTATATATTAAATTTAAAATTTAATTTTTAATATATTATTATCTTAATAAGAACTAGTTAAAAATATTATATTATCTACATCAAATCACTTATAAATACCTAACCCTGCATACAAAATATTTATACATAAGTTTGAAATGGTGTATTGAAAATTTTATATTGGTTAAAAATAATAGCAAAGTACTAATTAATTTAACTATTTTTTTCATGAGCTGATCCATGTGGTTGATGGTATTTTAGTTTAATTTTTTTTTTAATAAACAGGTGGCCTTATAAATTTATTATATTTTTCATATTTTCTTCTCATTAAGAAAAATAAAAAAATTATTATAACTTTATATTCTGAATCTAGCCCGTGTATAAGTCCCCTTATACACACGTCATCATAGGAAACTTATATATGAATTCAAAACATGTGTTGAATTTTACTACCCACCTTAACCTGCCCAACTTTATAATGCAATTGTATTCTTCTAATTAGACGTATTTTTAGATGGTTAAAATTATGTATTTTTTTTTTTATAAAAACTTTCATGTTAAGCATTATAATGTAACTTAAGATCTAACACATCAAGTAATAACAACTATCTCTGACATTATATGAAAAAAAGTATTATTATTAAAAAAATACAAAAATATGAAAAGAGTAGACCAAAATTCATATGTTAACAAAAACTATACATAGGTAGACTATACATATTCATAAAGAATTCTAAGAACAGATTATATGGAAGTCTATTATATCAATTAAATAATTTTCTATGAATAAATCTTAAATTAGTCAATTTATCAGCTTATCACTATACACATTCTCTTCACGAAAAATATGAGTTAAACTTTAGATCATTTGAATTGGTGAAGTTTTTCTCTCTCTAAAATAAAATAATAGTATGCTTTAAATAATCACGCATTCACCAATTATTATTCCTCAAATATAATTAAACTAAAAACTTGAATCAATCCATTTAGTTTTGTTTGATTCTTAAATTGGTTAAATTGGTAGAACTGATATTGGTATATGTTCCTAACATGTAAAAAGTCTTAGAACATTAATCCTAGAGTTGTAGTTTATAAATATTTTCACCGTTCACTCTTTAAACATCTTTTAATAAATAATAAAATGATTAAATTTCAAAACAAGGCCCACTACAAATTTGGTGACTTTATTGTAAAGATGTCATCAATGTTGAATTAATACACTATGCAAACTAAACCTTGTTTTTATGGACAAAAATTTGAGTTCTAAAACACCACCTCATCACTCTATTCCCACATAAAAATATAATTATTTTTGTTGTGATGATGCCTTAATAAAAAAACGACATTGAAAAAAATCCTTAAATAAGTCAAAGGCATACGTGTTCTCAAGTCTCAAAAGTCATAATTGTATGCACCAAACCAAGGCAACTATTTAATATAAATAATTATATATTAAAGATAATAGAGTGATTATAGGTTGCCTATTTAAGTATGGTTTAATGGTATGCTTAAATGATATGGTACCCATTTTATTATCTATGAAAGTTCAAACATAAAACATTGACTTTAGTTTCACAAGAGCAATGGCAAATTGGTTACATTTTATAGTCATTTTATTGAAGAAGATATATGTGTTGTATATTCAAATTTTATAATAAGTATATATAAATCATATAATAAATAAATATTTTTAATATATAAAATATATTTTACATAAACTACATAATCAGTTTTTTATATATTTAATTATTTTTTTAAAGAATATTAAAATTTAAAGTTATGTATAGAAATAAAGAGAGTGGTAAGAGGTGATTGAGAAATATTAATATAGAGAGTTTTGATCATCAATATTTTTAAAAATAATTGTAAATAAAGATTAAAAAAATAGAAAAATATTCATTTTACTAATTCTTACTTGTATATACACGCCTCATGTTTCCATAATACACAAACCACAGTTCTTCTATGATAGGACGACAAAAAAAATTATAGTTAAAAATATTGGTGAGTAAAGTTCTTAATAAAAATTAAATTAGTATTTTTAATACAAAATTTAATTACTTTATTAATGGATGGATCGGTACGATTCTATAATAAGAATGATATATATATATATATATATATATATATGTATATGTATATATATATATATATGTATATATATATATATATATATATGTGTGTGTGTTTTTTTTTATACAGGTCTCTAATAATTTTTATTTAAATATTTTTTTAAAATTAAGTGAACAAGAAAATATTATTAATAATGATAACACTAACAATTGAAAATTTGTTTATTATTGATTTTATAAACTAATTCTTTTATTTAAATTTTATGAATTAAATTATTTATAAAGAGATTAATTTTGGTTAAATATTTTAATTAACCTTATAGTTGACAGCAAAAGATTGGACATGTTTTATGATGAATAAACCATAGTCCCAATATGATTATTTTTTCTTGACAATTGGTTGCACACTTTCTTGCATTTACTTTTTTTAGCATATATATAGACCCTTGTTTGAGTGAATTTATGCCATTACAGTGTATGAAGGTTGAAAATAGAAGCTCATTTAATTTGTTGTTTGTTGATAAAATAGGAAAAATCAGAGAGAGAAAAAAAAATTGATGATTGGCTTCCAATTACTTCTAAAAGGAATGGAAAATGGTGGTATTCAGCTTTCCACAATGTCACTGCCATGGTTGGAGCTGGTGTTCTGGGTCTTCCCTATGCCATGTCAGAGCTTGGATGGTATACTTCAAACCCTAATTGCATTGCAGCTTGAACTTGTTTCCTTAAAATAAAATTATGTTACTTTTATACATGTTTTAGCCCCATATATACTCTACTCTTTGCTTGTAAGGAACATAAATATTTCCCATTATTTCCTGTTTTACATTCTGTTGACATACATTTAATTCCTAATGATAAAAGTGAGCTTCTAAATTGTGTTTGTTGTTTTGAGGATCACAATGTTGTCTTATTACACAGGGGCCCTGGTGTGACAATACTTATACTGTCATGGATCATCACCTTGTATACATTATGGCAAATGGTTGAGATGCATGAAATGGTTCCAGGGAAAAGGTTTGACAGGTACCATGAACTGGGTCAGTATGCATTTGGTGAAAAGCTTGGTCTCTATATTGTGGTGCCTCAACAGCTTGTGGTTGAAATTGGGGTGAACATTGTGTACATGGTCACTGGAGGAACATCATTACAGAAGTTCCATGACACTGTGTGTTCTGACTGCAAAAAGATTAAATTAACCTATTTTATTATGATTTTTGCCTCTGTTCACTTTGTACTATCCCATCTCCCAGATTTCAATTCCATTACTGGGGTATCCTTGGCAGCTGCAGTCATGTCCTTGAGGTACTACTCTCTTTCCAATCTAAAACTCATTTGATGTTAATGACACATTTTGATGCCTTGTTATGTTATGCATATACTCTTCATTATGGACAAAATTTTATTGTCAATCATGAAATCATGAGTAAAAAAACCTTAAATATGCTGCATTATCTAAAAGTGTGTTTTAAAGCTAGTAAATGCATAATGGAAGCTAGTTTTATAAAGTTAAGGTAAAACTAAATTCCTAATCTAAAATATACCACTAGCACTTTCAATCTTTTAGATACAAAGAATTTTATCATTGTACTTTCATAAAAAATCATAAAATTGGGCAAGGTTTAGCAATCTACTTTTCTGTATAAAGAATGTTAGCAATCTACCCAATAAAGAAGTGTTGAAGTTATATTAAAAATTGTTACTATTGCTCCTCTTTATATATATACATCATCTTTTGGAACAGTCAACCAGTTTAATTCTGTTGATTGAATGAGAACAACAGTGAAATACATAATCACCATGATAATTTGGTCTTTAATTATTTGCATTTTTCTACAGTTACTCTACAATTGCTTGGGCAGCTAGTATAGAAAAGGGTGTTCAAGAAAATGTACAATATGGTTACAAAGCTCAGAGTACTTCAGGGACAGTGTTTAACTTCTTTAATGCCCTTGGCACTGTGGCTTTTGCCTATGCTGGGCACAATGTGGTGCTGGAAATCCAAGCCACAATCCCATCCACACCTGAGAAGCCATCCAAGGTTCCTATGTGGAGAGGAGTGGTTATTGCCTACATAGTTGTGGCTGTATGTTACTTCCCTGTGGCTCTTATTGGCTACTGGATGTTTGGCAATGAGGTTGATTCTGACATCCTCATCTCTCTGGAGAAACCAGCATGGCTTATTGCAATGGCTAACTTGTTTGTTGTTATTCATGTAATTGGAAGCTATCAGGTGAAGTTCATCTTCTCTCATTTATCATACATGTCCAAAACTTAAATTTTCAAGTTGCACAAATATTTAAACCAATCATAAGCAAAAATTCCAATGACTTTTCCTCTTTCTGGTTGATGCTAAAGTAACTAAAACTACCCAAATTGCTAACTTTGTGACTGTTGCTGCTGCAGATTTATGCAATGCCAGTGTTTGACATGATTGAAACTGTGATGGTCAAGAAATTGAATTTCGAACCAAGCACAATGCTTCGTTTTGTTGTAAGGAATGTATATGTGGGTAAGTAAATATTTCTGATTCAAACAAACCATGTAATGTAAGTAATATACATATTCTTTGGTTATGTGTATTGATATTAATATATCCTCTTTTTGACTTTTTTCAGCATTCACAATGTTCATTGCTATTACCTTTCCATTTTTCGATGGTCTCCTAGGATTTTTTGGAGGGTTTGCTTTTGCTCCAACAACATACTTTGTAAGCCATGAATCATTATGAATATTCTTTTCTATTAGTTTCTACATAATTGAAGTTTTACTTTATGTATAAACTAGTTTTAACTTTATAAATCTTATTATTTTCACCTATAAATACTTGTAGAAAATTTATTCAAATATACCTAATTTGTTGTGAGATTATTGTAATTGTGTTTAACTGTTTATTTTCTTATTGTAGCTCCCCTGTATCATGTGGCTGGTAATCCACAAACCAAGGAGATTCAGCTTGTCTTGGTTCATTAACTGGGTATATTTGAAATAACTTTTGTTTCATGTTTTTTTTAAAAAATCATTTTAAACCAAGATTAATCCTGCTACTATTATTATTGCAGATCTGCATTATTCTTGGCCTATGCTTAATGATTTTATCACCAATTGGAGGATTGAGGACAATCATAATTAAAGCCAAGACCTACAAATTTTACTCTTGAACACTTTCCCTTCTTGATTAGGTCATGGAAAGGTGTAAGTGTAGCATACTAATAAGAGAAGCGAAGTATTGATTTTTGATGAAGTTAACTTATGGACCTGTGTGTGGTTTGTCTTAGGTCACTGTTTATTTGACCATTGCAAAAAGTTGTTTGTATAGATAGTATTGTGTGTTGGTGGAAGAGGAAATTATCCCGACGGAATTAATCAAATGAAAGTGAAATTTCTAAATGTTTTTCTCTTTGTAATCTTCATTATAGGAATGCATATAATTTTCTCTTTGCTTTCAAATATTCTCATAATATGATTCCTATTTTGTAAAGCACAAAGAGCATGTGTTTAGCTTGGATTAAATTTAGACAACTAATTCTTTATTGGTGTAAAAATTTGTTGAAACCAGGTTAGCATATCCAAGTTACAACTTCTTCGACTTTAATGTAGTTGCTTAGAATTAGGGGAGACAATACATGTTAGCTCGTCCTGTATTGACCCATCCTATATTTGACCTGCTTAATGCGGGTTAGGTTGACCCATCTGTAAAAGTGATGTTGGCTGAATTTGTTAACCCGTCTAGCATAAGTGTTGGCCAGTGGGCCTGTGGGCCAATTTGCATAAGAAAAAAAAAATTAGGATGTTTCTTTCTATATCCCATCAAATTTCTTTCTACACTTTATCAATTTCAAAATTTAATTTCCATGTTATAAAACTCAATACTATAAATGAAAATTTAAAAGAGAAAAAAAAAATATTCCAAAACAATTATTTTATCTTTTGAAATCTGAAACAACTGTTTTGACTTTTGAAATTCGATTTCGAGAAATGATGGGGTGTAAGAAGAAATTTTGATGGGGTGCTGAAGAAAACTTTTTTATTTTTAAGTGAGCTAGTGGGCTAGCCCGCCCCGCCCCACCCTTGACCCATGCAAGTTGCAGGTTATGCGAAACAGGTCTAAATGGGTTGGTGAACCAAAATAGTGAGTCTACCTCGCATTTTTTGTAGCGGGCTGCGGACTAGCCCACACGACTTGCCTCGCATTGTCACCCCTATTCAGAAACAAGTTTCATCTTTTGCTATGTTGAAGATAAATATTAACTTTCAACACCACTTTGAACACTTCTATATAATTTTATACCCGGTTTACTCAACCTAATGTAAATTAATTTAACCTGGACTTGTTATATATGAAGATTGAATTGGTTGGTAGGAGATTCAAAGGAAACATGATATGGTTGGGCTTTTTCTTCCACCATCCTGTGATTACTAGCTACACCCAATACTGACATTAAAAAGACTAAAATAATGAAGCATAGACACATATATGGACACAGATATGACACGGACACCGACACGAAGATAGGACTAAAATGACAATTATAGGATACAAGACATGACAATACACACACACAATGTGTGTGTGTATGTGTGTGTATAATTAAAATATACTAATACACGTCCTAATCTGATAAAATCAAGAGAAATATTTATCAAAAAGTCTAACAAAAGACAAACTTATTTAAATTATAATGTTTGAATTTTACATTTGTTCATCCTCGTTGAAAAATACAACTTCTAATTCTGATTTATCAAGAGATAAACTAGCAATCTCAAGAATTCCATTGTCATCCAATGAAAAATCATCTCCTGCAATATCCCACAATTTAGTTTTCTATTTGTAATTTGAGGAGTTTCTTGAGAGAAGAAGATGATTACTATGGACAAATACTAGATCCTCTACCCTTTTAGGTGTCGTTTTTTTTTTTTCAGAGAATGTATGATAGAGTAGGTACTCCAATTTCTTTTAGAACAAGAAGAAGAACATGGTTGTCCAAGTATCTTACGATCTATCTTCTGAAGTGTTGGCGCATGAGTTCCATGAATAATCCACCACGATTTTTCATCCATTTTATTTCTATCCCTTAAAGAGTTAGCAACGACAAAATCTTCTATTCCATCTGAAAAGTTTTCTTACATCCGCATCATCAAAATACCTCTTAAAACATTTCTTCCTTTCATGAGTAATTTCGACATCTTGATGTGGGGCAAGTCTTTGTGAATCTTCATTTAATCATTCATGACTATATCTACAAAATTAAAAATATATAAACATAAATTAATATAATATTATAAATTTATGATATTATAAATAATATTTACACAACAAAATATAATTATAAAATAATTTAACTATATAATGTATTACCCCGAAAAATGATGAAGGTTTAACTTTTGTCTTTCTTTCATGTTGGTATATGACCTTTCTTACGTTTTCAATCATCTAATCCCACACTTCGTATACTAAGTAAAGAGTAGTCATATTTGTATATATTTTTTTAAGAACATCATAAATAGGGGCAATAAAAGCAAGTATATAATCAACCTTCATCTACCAATTATCAGTCAACAAAGTTTCTTTCACAATTGTGAACTATCCATGTTATCTTCTTTGTAAAAAAAAAAATCATTCATCACTAATAACCATCTCTTGAAGTTCTTTCTTCAAACTTCTAAACTTTTTTAGCATAACTAAGGTTGAAGCAAATCTTATTGGAGCAACAGAAAGAAACTTCAATGAGTTGAAGTTATTGAACATTGATAATCTCATAGAGCACTCCACAATAAAGTTTGTAACAAAGGTAGTATCATCAACAATTTGTGAGATCCAAGAACATTGATGATAAATATCACTATTTTTTCAGTATTTTTTGCTGCACAAATATTTTTCAATGCAAGATTCAAAGTATGCACTACACAAGGAATCCAATAGATTGAAGGAAATTCTACTTCTATGAGCATACATGTTGTCTTACATACAAATGCAATATCAGTTATAAGTTGTACCACATTTTTCGATCCAACCTCCATAATTATATCTCTCATGTGCTTTGCGATAAAATATTTGACCTTCATTTCACCAAATCCATCTATTGAATTTAAAAACATTGGTTCACTCTCACCGATAGCCATAAAATTTACAAGTGATCTTCTTTGAGGATTAATATTTTAAAATATTAATCTATAAATTAAAAAAAATCTTATTAAATGTTATATTTAATCCATAGGTCAATTAAATAAATAAATAAAATTAAAATTGGCAAGAAACCCAAATCCCCACGCTCAGATTTTAAATAGGAGAAATTGGAAGAAATGTAAAGGCACTTTTGTTCCAACTTTTCTTCCCAAATCCAAAACAGAACGGTGCCCAAACCTTAACCCTTTTCCAAATTCTTAATCTTAAATTCCCATTTCGTTGATGGTGTGCCATAACTTTGCCTCCAACAGTGAATCAAACACACTAGCATTGTCGCAGCTTAAGGTACGAATAATGAATAATGGTATGGTATTTGCTCATTGTTTTTCACTTTCTGAACGTTGAAAATTAAGCTTCCAAATGGATGAAAGATGGGAGATATAAAAGGAGTAAGATGATATCAATCTTTCTTTTGTTCATCCATTCTTGGTAACTTTTATCCTCATGGCTTAAGTGTCATTCTATTTAAATATACCATACAAAGATTCATTTATGGTTTTGTGTAGTATTGGAGGGTAGAACAGTTGTGAAATGTTCTAACAAATCTTGATAATGGTTGGTTTGGCTATGCCCCATTGATTAATGACTAGAACGAGAAATGTCCACCATTCAATAACACCAAAAACCAACACCTTTCTTCTGAGTTGAATTGTTGTTGCTTTAATTAAGTCTTACTAATGCTTTAGTAAACAAGAGTTAGTGGTTTTCTTTTACTTTTTATCCTAATATTAAGAAATGTGAAGAAAAGGAAAACAATTTAGTTATTTCCAAAGAAAAGCTATTGTTACTTTTTTTAGATAAAAATTCTTTAGGATTAAACTCTTACTATAGTTGTTTTTCAGTTATTTGATGTTGTCAAAAAATTAATGTATATAATCCAAAAGTTTGTTGCCATTGTTGTAAATCTTTTATTTGGAGGGAGTTTTGATAAATGACATTCCTTAACTTAATTATTGGGACAAGGAGGGAGTTGTTTTAATTTATAGTTTTATACACCATTTTCAATATATATCACTGGATTCTTTATTTTATTTATTGTATTTAGTTGCTGCACTTTAAATAAAAATAAAAAGTTCATTTGGTTTTATTTTTCATGTACATGAAAGGGAAAAATAATTAGGCAAGCATTTTAAACTTATATCTATATTAGATGTCAAAATGACGTTTTAGTGATTGAAAAAAGAATAAAGAAAAAAGGATTATTTTTAAAACGAAAAGAAAACTTTTGACCCTCAAATATTCCATTGGAGTGTGTGCTTGTTAAGATCATTGCTTGCAAAAATTATATTCTCCATTGTATTCTTTGAGAGGAACAAGAAGAGAGGGCAAATAGAGTAAAATATTTGATTTAATGAAAAATTTGTTCCAAAAAATTAGTTCTAAAAATATTATATATTTTTTGGAAAGCTTATTCTGAAAATTTTGTTTTGAAAATCCTGTTTTGGAACATAACTCATATGTTCTGGAACATATTTCATATGTTTCAGAAAACTAATTATGAAAAACTTGTTCTATAATACATTTTATTTGTTCCAAAAATTATGTTTTGGAAATCATATTATAGTAATCATGTTCTGAAAATTTAGAAAGCTTGTTCTGAAAGATTTATGGAATAAGTAATCCAGATGTTACCTTATGAAGAGTAAAATATCATTTTAGAAATTATGAGATTGCAGTTAGAAATTATGAGGGTGTAAGAAACAAAAGCGTACAGTTTGATTTCTATACACCCTTTTGAAGCCCGAATCCAACCAAAACTCACAATTAATAATTGTTATTTCTATTTCCACCTTTATATTTTCTTCACCCACCTACCCTTATAATATATAAAAAAAATATCAACGTGTTTTGTTATAATATATTCTAAATTATATAATCAACACTGTTAGAATTAATCTAAAACATAATTACATAATTTCATAATTTCATAATTTGAAATATAATCTAAAGTAATATTTTAAAGTGCATAATCCAGAACAAAAGTATATCATTTTTTAAATATAGTTATTAATAACGTAATTCATATTGTTTAATAATTGTGTAATCTAAAATATGGTTATTTTAAATTATGTGATCCATAACTATATCCTATATTTTTATTCTAAATTGCGTAATACAAGATATATTTTGGATAGTTTTAGATTACATGATTAAGAAGTGTTTCAAATTACTTATTATGGAATATAACTTTAAATTGATTATGAAATATCATGACTTCTCATTTGTTATATTATTAAGGGAGTGGGATAAGAAATTATGGCATTTAATATGAAAATTCCTAATATAAATTATTTTGAATATAAGATAAATAAATAAATAAATAAAATTAGATAACATAAATAACTTAATATTATATTTAAAAAAAATTATCTTTGGTAAAAGTGAGAATGACTATTAAGGATTTAATATTACGAACTAGTGAAATAAATTGTTTCACCAAATAGTATTGTTTTGGTCGAATAAATTTTTAAGTTAGTTAATAAGGGTTATTTATTAGTTTCGATGCGTTAGTAAGTTCGCGCACATTATACTGATAACAAATATATAACATCGAAGGAGTGAAGAGAGAAATTAGGAAATTTTAAGTCTCTTTATAATTTATTTTCATAAGATAACTAAATATTAGATTCTTTTTTCTTGATCAAAAGCTTATTAGAAATCTTAAATATCAAAGAATTAGTTTAACTTAATTTAATTTTTTGTATTTTGATGATAAAACATAATATATTATTTTGTTTATAGTTTGTATGTTCTAATGAATGTGAATTATATATAGGTATGATTAACCTTAGAATAAGAATTATATTTATCGTAAACCTTGATTTAAACTTAAGTATTTTTTAAAAATGTTTTGAAAAAAATTTCCGACACAAAAGAATCAATTATGAGTTAACAGGATAAATTATTATTAGTAATATAATTGATTATCTTTAGTATTAACCATTATCTAATGGTTATTTATAAATTGTTTTAAATGTTATATTGGTAAATTATAATTACTTTTGATATAACCAATCAAGAAACACTTTAAGAAATTGGAAAGAAAAGTTTAGAGTTCATCCAACTCCTCCCCCTTCTACTCCTAAACTTATTCTTGTAATCGTAGTGTAATCCCTCTTTAGTGAGAAAAAATAGTGATTTGTTGCTCACAACGACATTTTATTTGTCTTAAGTCAAAAGTGACATGTTAAAAGAATACTTGAACAGAGTTAATCGGGAGTGATTGCAATCCAAAAAAATACATGGAACTTTTAGTTAGGAGCATATAAGTGCCAAAGAATACTTGATGGCATCAACCAAGAGTGATTGCGATTCAAAAGAATACTTATTTGAACTTCATAGTAGTTGTCTACTTAGTGTAACTTGACTGGTTAGTCAAGAAATGGATGTAGTCTACACTATCAGACAAACCTATATAAGATGTTGCGTAAATTCTTCCCATTCATCTTTTTGTACATTACATGTTATTTTCTTACAACTAACTTAAGAACGTGAAAATTTTCAAACTAAGTTTGTTAAAATATTTTTCAGTTCGTCATACTAGTATTAAACCTATCGTCTAATGCCTAGTACTACACAATACATCCAAAAAGCAACAAAAAAAACCCTCCCTTATTGCGTTTTCCTATTTCTTACGATTGGTATTAAAGCTCTATAAGGTTGAGCTCCTAACAACAATAGAGGAAAAATATTCAACATGGTAGAAATGGTGCCACACTTGATAACTAAAGGATCTTCCCTCACCAGACTACATGCATTGTTGGGCGAAGACTTTTTATACTCGAAGGAAAAAGCGGAAATGTATTTTAAATCCACACATTATCATTTGTGGAAAATCATCACCTATGATGATATAAAAATTTCATCCCTTGGAGAAGAATGAGAAGAAAAGTTCAATAAAATGCTTTGTTTTTGGCTCATTGCAACATTACACAACTCCTGAAACCTCTTACATGCTCGTTGTAGATCACCCTTAATCACGAGTACCCTTTCATCTCTACAAGGTTTAAGAGGTTATTGAAGACGGAGACGACGAATCCTATCGTATGTTCAATGAGCCTCCAAGATGACCAACACGTTTTGAGTTGGTCTCCATCATGGAGAAAGACCAAAAGCTTTAGTCATTCTATTACTTACTTGATATGAATCAAAATAGAAATGACAATAAAATTGGGAATTTAGAGTTACGGAACATTATAAATTCAAAACAGTAACAATAGAAACCTGGATAAAGGAAGGCGCCACAAACAAAGTTTGATAAGCCTAAGGATGATCGCCACAAGAATTGGTGGATTCTTGATAAGATCGCAAGATACAGG